>Ga0123342_1000154_pt1 | contig 88722 bp, 40 predicted proteins | sample Turbeawhitnodule_FD_89960 | JGI IMG/M metagenome (GOLD analysis project Ga0123342, IMG submission 89960) | Root nodule microbial communities of legume samples collected from Mexico - Turtle bean Mexico white nodule | ecosystem: Host-associated > Plants > Roots > Nodule | place: Mexico: Nepantla...
CAACCTCTGGTACGTGGCCCCCGCGTTTTTCAGCCCAAATGGCATCACCTTGTAGCAGTAGCACGATCTCTCCGTCATGAAGGCGGTCTTCTCTTCATCCATGGGATGCATCTTTATCTGGTTCTACCCCGAGAAGGCGTCCAAGAAACTCAACAACTTACACCCTGCAGCACTGTCGACCAGGGCGTCTATGCTTGGTAAAGGATATGAATCCTTCGGGCAAGCCTTATTCAGATCGGTACAAATACAAACGGAAATTTTTGGACACATCTCACTGCCACAATTTAAAAAAAAAATTACTAAATGCAGAAACTTTTACGCATCATGTCATAAGATATTTTTCCAACGTTTATTCAAATAAAAAGAATCCAAATTCCGAAACTGAACTAAAAACAAATGAGCACAAATTAAAGTATTTGTTTATTACTTAATATATTAATAATACTTCATACATAATTAATATCATGTATTTCTAATGAAAATAAAAAAGATATTTTCAAGATTTAAGCACAAGTTATAATATAAACTTACACGTGTCCAGAACTTGAATTTGACGTTTTGCACATGAGAAGTGTCTCATATATATTATTTTAGTTTTGAATAACTTAGCTCGAGAAATACATGGGTAATAAAGAAATGAAACAAATATGAAATGCTATATCTTCTTTTTTCTATAAATGAACACTTTATCCAAACACAAAAAAACCATCTTAAAGAATCTAAGACCTAAGAACACAACAATGGTTGTTCCTCTTAGATTCTTGTTCCTTCTCTCTCTCACTCTCTTCTCCACACTCCCATTTCATCTTCATGCATCATTCTCTCATCAGTCCCACATCAAACTTCCCTCACAGACTCACCAATCTTCGCAGAAGCAGACCCACATCCACTTCTTCTACCATGATCTTCGAACCGCCAACAACCCCTCCTTCGTGCAGATCGTCGACACCCCCAAGAACGTCCCCAACGGCTTCGGCACCACTTTCGTCATGGACGATCCCATGACGGAAGGCCCGGAGCTCAGCTCCAAGCCCGTTGGGAGGGCCCAGGGGCTCTTTGGCCTGGCCTCTCTCAACGATCTGGGCACCTTCATGCTCATCAACTTCGCTTTCAAGGAAGGGGACTACGCCGGAAGCTCATTGAGCATGCTCGGGAGGAACCCCATAGCGGAGCAGAACAGAGAGATGCCCATCGTTGGTGGCACTGGCGTCTTCAGGTTCGCCACCGGCTACGCTATAGCCAACAGTGTCGAACACCTTTCTACCCCTGAGCATTTTGTGGTGGAGTACAATCTCACTGTGCGCCATGGCTAATGTCGTCTACCAGATTTGTTGTGGGTTTTGGGATTCATCATGCATCTGGGTTTCATCTAGAAAAAAAAAGTTGAATTTTTTTAGGAGTTTCAGTAAGTTGTTTGTAGTTCTTTTTAATGGTTTTGGTTTCTCAGGGTTTATTAGCATTTGTTTTTCTTCCGGAGAATGTTGATAAATTCCAGAATGTATTTTGTGCATCAGTGGTAACTAACCACCATCTTTTTATTACTGGTGCTGGAGCAACATCACTTACTCAGAAATATCAATGGTTTATTCTGAGTTTTTTGGATTCACTTTTGAACTATTGGATTAGATCTGTGTTTCATATAGCTATTGAAAATAGTTCTAATTTGGATGTATGCATTCTGGATTTATGTTTGACTTGTTCATGCAGAAAAACCTGAGGAGTATGAAACACTGTTGGAAAAGTTAATGTGAATCACTTGAAGTTTTATCTATAAAATTAAATTCACTGGTATTATAAAATATCTAATTTTTTTATTAATTTTTGTATTTAATACTACCATATTTGGGTTATTGTTGTTTTTCCCATATAGCAATATAACTCTGGATGAAAGAAGTGTTTTTCTTTCTCTTTCATTCGAATACTCATTGATCCACCATCATTTGAGGATCAATTTAATGCTGATTTCAACATTTGAGCAATACTACATGTATAATTCAATTGGTTTCAGAATCACACAACTACCACTTCTTTATCAATACTTGAATGTTAAAAGGTAATCCAATAATCTAACACATTTCAGAATCTCAAGGCCTCTGCAGTGTAACTATATCCAAGTTTTTCTCTCAAAATATACTTTGATCTTCCAACAGTTAAAAGAGACTCGTGGATATTCATAATCCAATAAATATAATCATGGATTCAAAGAATAGATAGCTCTAACCTATTTATAAACTTGTTTAAATTTTGTATATAGTAAAATCTCAGATCTTAAATAATATACCTCTAATTGCAGAGTTCTCGATTTCTATTATTACCCTGTTTAAGAGAAGATGACTTTGGATGCTTGAAAATCCAAGATGCATAAGAGAACTACTTGAGTAGTATATCTATCTTCACCTCGTGATTTTAAAGATGAATTAGTCCTAATTTTTTTTTAATAAATAACACTTTATGACCAATTAAGAGAAAATGAAGGATGAGAATGAGAAGTAACTATTGTCAGAAGTTACTTTGAGAGGAATTTGATCTATCATTTGTATATATCAATATGTTGCGAATTTCTATTAAAAAACATTGTCGTCTAATTGTAAAACAAGCTTGTTGCTAATTGAATCACCACCGAACAATTGAAGAAAATTGTCTCAAACAAAAGGGTAGATTGATTTTTCTGTAGGGTTCATCACTTAAAAAGAGAAATTGAAAAAACACGACCCTTTACACAAAATCCTAGACACATGATATTGAAGAGTCTATCTTATCTCAACTAAATAAGATCCAATTATAGTATATATATAAGTGAATGCAACCTATATAACTGAATTTCATTTTAGCTTATGCTTTTCAAATGTGTGGAAGCCATAGCAATACACCTTCCTACATAACCATGTTATTCATCTTCTAAACTGTCCAGGCTGACACAGAAAATAGTGGCTTATCATTCCAGCATACAAACAAACAATTATTCTCCGGACAAAGCTTGTATCCATTTCCATAACCATGCAACTGTTTTGTTGCTTGCATCATCCCATGATGGCTAATATGTTTCTTCTCAAACCCGGCCATTTCTAGCTTTGGGATCCAAGTCTCAAATTTCTCATGCCTCTCCTTTCTCTCAACTCCTTCACCTGCAACAATGTTCTTTATTTCTTGTCCTAGTAGAGTCCTCTCCATGATGATTCTCTCTACTAGTGTTGTTGAAACAGTTGACTCCAAACAGTTGAACAATGCACCGTAAAAGTCCAATGCTTTGTCAACCCTTTCTGTCAAAGAACCATTGACATTGGATTCTTGTTCAGTAACCACCATCACTCTAGGTTGGAGTTTCCACAGGCCATTTAGAAAGTGCATCATCTTTGTTGAAGTAGCACACAGAGGAAGCTGTAACAACGATGATTCAGAACTGGGGTTGGTCTTTTGCTTCCCAAGCATCTCAGCAAATGTCCTTTGATGCATTGGTTCTTCCTGCGAGCTCCTGATGCAGACCATTGCATCATCAGTGGCCAGAAGAGTGTGCAGCTGAAGCACTGAGCTGATTACAAGAGGCTCTCCTTTCTGCACAGGCAATTCTTCAAGGTCAAGATTCTCCAAAGTGCTTACAATAGCATTGAATTGGAGATTGAAATGCAAACTTTTAGCTTCTACTCTTAGTTGAGTGGCCACTTCCTCTAGAATTTCCTCCTTCTCATGTATGCCTGTGATTTTCAGAACTGTGGGGCTCTTTTGGCTTTCTTTTAATCTATGCATAAGATAAATCCACTGAGCAGCATCAGATGCACCAAGATCAATGACGTGGACCTCATCTTCTCCTTCAATAGCTTCAGCAATGGCATGGCTAGTGATTACATATGCAGTCTTTAAAAATGGATACAAGTCATAGAATGTCTTCTTAACAAGTTGTTCTTCCGAGGTTGACATTGTTTTTGACAGATTAACAGCTTTAGGTACTCCCTGCAAATTTTTCAGGACTTGGAAAGCTAGACCCTCACTGATATAGGTAGCTACCCTTTGCATTGCATCACCATAAGGGGAGGCAATGTGAGCAATATAGTCCAGTCCAGTATCTGCATTCATGATGCTTCCTGATTCAATAAACTTGGCACAGGCATTAAGAATACGAGCCAGGTATTTATCCCTATCCTCCCCATTCATATCTTTGAGCCACGGGTATGGTGAATCTAATATACAAGAGATTTATCAGAAAAACTGGAAAAGAGCACTACAAATACATTAAGAGTGTTCCAAACTCACAAGTATTCCAAGTCAAATTTAATTCGTGCACAAATATTGACAACAAGTACATAAATTTGTTAGACATAAATTTTCTATTCACAAGCTTAAGCTTTTGAGATAGTTCATCCTTGACATGATCTTAGACATTAATAACCTTTAAGGGTAACTTAAGCTTTCATAAGGAGTTGGTGACAAGAAAAAGATACAAGGCCAAAGAACAAAGAACAATTTTTTCTAGCACTTTTAGTAGATTAACACATTATTACCATGTAAAATGTTGTAAATTTGTAGAAAAACAAGGTTACATGTGGGATAGGTAAGTGTTTTACTCTGTAGTGAGAGTATTACCTGTGTCCATGAGTTGGTCCTTGGGCATCCAAAAGACAATGTACACCAGCAAGCAACCTCTCGACTTGTCACTACATTGCCAATCCTATTGAAGAACACAGATGAACATCCAAGAGCATCCAAAGTTCCTATAAGGGCAAGTAAGGCTTCATAGAGAACATGATATTGGGTTTCATGGGGTAAGTAAGGCAGTAGAAGTTAAAAATCTTGTCATGATCGGTAGCTGCATAGTTAGCAACAATGAAAAGAGTTGGTCTTGTCACCATTGATTTCGACCATAATTGGTTGCTTCACCCAATAAAATGAGAAACGGTTCCTTGCATCTTAGTGTCTTGGTGTGTGTGAAAGTAGATGTTTCCACGTTAGTCATTAAAGCCTCCAAAACCATTATTGTTTGGCTGCATATAAAAGGTAGTCAGAGATAAGGACATTGTTAGAAGAAGTTTGTTTGCAAAGGAGACAAACATGGTGTCATTATTACTCCCTAGTTTATGGAGGGATGAGACAACTCCTAAGAGACCAAACGTAGATAAAATATAATATGTTGATTTGTGTAAAAATGTTATAACGGTAGTTGAATCTATCATGAATTTGGGGAGCTTATATTTCAAATAAATGTAAGATTCATAAACATTTAAAAAATATAACATAAAACATACAAAAATATAATTAATAATCACAATCATGATAAAAAAAGAGTGATTGTATTACTCACCAGATTAGGTTAATATTATAATGGTTGGATTGAGCTAGATTATATGGTTCAACTCCTTTGTTAAATGAAAGAAAAAAAATTAAAATTAGGGTTTTTATAAAACTAATTCAATCGATCCGACCCGTTTACACCTAAATTCAGAATAAAATCCAAGACGCGATACGGAACCATCTCGCAATTCATACAATTCATGATACAATCCACACGATACAACTGTATACAAGAGTAAAAATAATTATTCTTACTAATCATATCGCAAACTTTCGAAACCGAATCGATTTGTATCCTAAATCATAAGATAATTACTAACATGGTTCTAGCAAATTTGTGAATAGCATAAATTTTATCTTTAGGATAAACATAGCTTTTGTATAGTATACTACAAGGGGAGCAGCATTCAAACAAAGTTGCCTTGTGCTTTGAGACACTCCACCTTCTTGTGTAAAATTAAAGTCATCAACTATAGGTCTAAACAATGCTATATACCGGAGGAGAAAGCAAAGGCTGATATTTTGTAACTTTCCTATTTGGACATGGAAATCTACTAAAATATATGCAATGTAACCACATAGAAGCAAGAGTCCTTTCAAAAGCAATGCTGAACATGATGAGTATTTCATGAGATTATGGATATGTGAATCGGTTAAATCTAGTGGTTATCCAAACTTCCAAATCAAAATAGTTATAATTGAAGGTTGAAAACACAGATATAAAACTAGAAATGATTTGCAGACATGGCCCTTTAATGATCAAAACTTATATTTTATGTAAGATTCAACTGTTCAATGGAAACATTTTAGATATCTGAACAGAAGCCTTCTGATTTTTGTTGAATAACAGATTCATATCTTCAAAATATTTTGGTATTGTCACATTGTTCACTCTAGACCAGAATTTTTAAATGATGCATTGAACTCATGTCATGCCATCTAATGTCAAAGAGTAGTTTTATATTTAAACCAAATGATTCAAACACTAATTACCAATTCGTATTGTCTGTGGCACTATAACCTTAAGGGAAATGGCTTAAATAAATAAAACGAAGAAAAAACATATATATTTCAACTGAGGTACAAGAGTTCCTTTTAGCACACTGTCTTACCCTATCCAATGTTTCATGGCACAGCCAAACACATTGAGGTAACATACATACTCAAATATTCCTTGGCCAAAACTATGCCCTTTTCTTATAAATATTTTGCATTTTTATTTTCAGCTGTTGTAAACAAAAATGAGTTTTAGCTAATGTTATATTTGCTGATATCACTGAAAAAGATACAAACCAAGTGCAGTGATATAAACAAATTTTGTTTGCATATTAACCCAGGTGAGGATTAAAAGTGGATATTTTACTAAAATGAATGGATATTAACATCAAGAGGAATACAAGATGGATTTGTTGTTTGGCTATTTCAAATCATCACCAGCTCTACTCTAGAGAACAAAAATGTAAAACCCTTTATACATAGAAACAATTAAAACCTACAAAAGAAAAAAGATGAAAACAAAAACCATCCACCTTCTTGTCTTGTTATTACTTCATTTTAAACCTCTTGAAATCCATGGCAATGCAAGGGTCCTTTATATCCAGCACATATATGAACATTCATCTCTTAAAACTCCAAGCTGATACAGAAAACAATGGTCTATCGCTCCAGCAGACAAGCAAACAATCATTCTCTTCTCTAAATTTGTATTTACTACTATATCTCTGCAACAGATTCTTTGCTTCTATCCTCCCATTGTAGCTCAAAGGTACCTTTACAAAACCAGCCATTTCAAGCCTTCGAATCCATTTTTCGAGTTTCTCATGTCTTTCTTTTCTATCAACTCCCTCACAAGCAATGATGTTTTTTATCTGCTCTCCAAGAAGCATCCTCTCAAGTTTTTGCCTCTCAACTGATGTTCTCATTACAGTAGAGTCCAAGCAGTCAAACAAGGCACTGTAAAAGTACAATGCTCTATCAACTCTCTCCATCAAATTTGATCCATTCAGATTTGATTCTTGTTCAGTAACCACTACCAGTTTTGGTTGGAGCTTTCTCATGGCGTTCAGAAAAATCCCCATCTTAGGTGAGGCACCAAAGGAAAGAGGTGACAATGCAGAATCAGGACTCAAGATATATGCATTGATCATATCTCTCTCAAGCCACTCAGCAAAAGTTCTTTGCCCCATATGCACTGCTCTCTGCAGATTCATAGATGCTGCTGCGGCTGGGGAGATTCTTCCAGCCATGTCATCATCAGTGGAAAGAAGCGAATGCAGCTGAAGAACAGAAGTTATTGCAATAGCATCTCCTGTCTTAACAGGCAACTTCTCAAAGTCAACATCTTCTAGTTTGCTAACAACTGGATAGAACTGTAAAGGAAAATCCAAATTCCCAGCTTCAGATGTCAAATGAAAGTTCATCTGGTCTAAGACTTCTTTCGTCTCATGAATGCCTGTAATTTTCAGATGGGGTGGACCTCCCTGACGGTTTTTGAAAGTGAGTAGAAGATCTATCCATTGAGCTGGCTCACAACAATGGAGATCAATAATATGAACCACCTTTTCACATTCCATGGCCTCCACAATGGCTTGGTTTGTGATCAGGTATGAAAACTTCAAAAAGGGACACAATTCATAGAAGTATTTCTGAACAAGGATATCTTCTGAAGATAGTGATGTTTTTGACGGATTGATAGATTTGTATACACCTGGCAAATGTTTTATTATCCTGTATCCAAGTGCTTCACTGAAATAACTCACCATCCTCTGCACTGCATTACCATCAGGAGATGAAATCTGAGATATGTACTCAAGGCCAATATCTGCATTCTTAATGCTTCCAGATGCAACACATTTGGCACAGTCAATGAGAAGGCTTATTGGATTTAATCCCTGGGAGTCCCATCTCAGCTCCCTCATCCATTGATATGGTGAACCTATTCAATCCACAACAGTTGGATTAGCAAAAGTAAGACCCCATAAGGATGAAAAAAAAGTTCATTCCCCTCATACTGACTAATTGATCAACTTATCATGCACCTGAGTCCACACATCCTGGTTGGTTACTTATTTCTTTTAGTTCAGAATTTCACTTCTGTTTTGGTGACTTTAGTTTTACACTTCTTACAATGCTGTGCTCTGGATTTCTTTCCATTACTTCTTACACTTCTTAAAACTTTTAAACAACTATTTACAAATCACATTAAGAAAACCAAGTGAACCATATGAACAGTTTAAACTTTCTTTCTATTGTTTTCTGTTCTTAATGCAGCATTTTCTTTAGCCATGAAAACAAACAAAAAAATCATTACCTGAGTCCATAAGGTGAAACTTGGACAGCAGATCAATAGTGACACCAACAACTTCAAATTAATAACTTCAAATAGTGACACCAACAACTCCAAAAAAGCCTCTAAGAGCAACTAAACCAAAAATCCAAAAACTGTTCCCCGGCTAGTTGCAAAGCTCTGAAGTGTTTGTTATGAGGGGTTTTATAAGTTAGTTGCATTGAAGCTCTTGTCTTGAAGAGTTTCTCAGGAATAAAAAATGTACAAGAAAAAGGGTTGATAATGTCACCTCTAATTTGTCATCCTTCTGGTGCAGCAAGGAATATGCAGTTTCTGAATTGTTGGGTCCTCTCTACCCAGATTTGTCTGTTTGTAGAGTACAAGATTTTAGTGCTGGCCAAAACAGGTATCATTGTCAAATACAAGCATGTCCAAACAGGCCATAGTTGTTCCATAGTGGTAGATGATGAGGATAGCAAGGAAAACCTTAGGAAGATCCTCCAAAACAAAATTGGATTCATGTTGAAGGCTACACAATTCACTTGGTGACTTCTCCTTGGACAAAGCAGAGAACAAACAAGTCAATACCTGAGTTTGAGAGGAAAATGTGTTCAAATTTTCTCAGTTGAATTTTTTATGGTATATTTTGTTTCACTAAAACATAAGCTGAATTTTTATCTTATATATTTTGTTTGTGACTCCAATATCAGTGATCAACTTTGCTAATCATCTTCATGTATTTAACTGGTTTTTAATTGCCACAACAGATAAAACCACAAATAAGATAAAAACAAACAAATGATATAAAATATTTTTCTGCTTCTGACAGAAATATTCATTAAAACCAACTATGAGAGTAAATATATTCTATATACATTGTCTTGGATTCTCAACAATAATAAAATAAGAAAACAAAAAATTTCATTGAGAATAGAAGGTCTATATAAAGAGAACTCTCTCAATTTTGGTGTGTTGACTGAGTCCATAAAAACTCTATATAAAACATCATTCAGAAACAAAACTGTTAAAATAATTATAACAAATAAGTACTAGATTATTAGAAGATCTTTAGTACACAATCTTCTTCTTCATCATATTAGACTGTCTAACTGTCACACTAAACTCTTCAAGAGATACTCTTTAATAGATGATGATATGTTGTACATGATTTAGAGAAAATCATATATTTCATTAACGGGCTTAACTAAAAATAATATGATATATTATAATTTTCTCTTTTAATTCCTAAGCTTTGATTTTAATTTTCTTTATTTTATTTTATGATTATAGTTTCCAGATTTTAATTAATTTGTAATTTCACTTTAATTCTCATATTTACATTTTTTTAGATTTTATTTTTTGTTATTAATATTACATTTTTTATTGTAACCTTAAATAAATATGTTAGGTCTTAAGTTTCATCTGATCAAAATAAAATAGGTGAAACTGAATATAAGATAAAATTGTGAATTTTCTAAAATATGAAGCCTAAACTCGAGAAAAAATTGAGAAATCAAAATTATGAATAAAAAAATAAAGAAAACTAAAAATTGCAAATTTTAGTACAAAAACATAATTTAAATCGAAGAAACAATGTTAAAAAGTATGTATGCCCACCACTCATTTTTCAAGAGAATTTTTGGTGAAATTTAAGTACATTATGATTATAATTAAATGTAGACCTACGTACTGTACAAGCTTTAATTTCAACACAATAATTAATAATGACATTATATATGAAAATAGTTAAGAAAAAACACAGAGATAGTTCTCTTTTTTACATATAGAGTTTTATTTATTTATAAATTTAGTTTAGTGATGTCTAGAATACATAATACTGATTATCGGGTAGAATAATTTGTTTACAATATATAAATTCTAAAATTTAAAATCTAACGTTTTCATGAAAAGTAACATTTAGCAACATAATATTTTGTGTTAGTTTTCGTTCTGTTTCTTAAAAATAATATTTCATTACTATCTCCTTTGACTCTCATAATGAAAATATTTTAATTTATATTAACTATTATGTTTTCATAACTTCCTCAATCTCAATAAATTTATATTATAGTTATTTTAAATTGAAAATCAAAATCTGTGTAGCATGCATGGTTTTTCATAAATTATAATTGAAATTAAAATAAAAATATTGTAAAAATACTTTATTAATGCTTAGATATTTAGGAAATTTAAAAATTAAATAAACATTACATGAAAATTATAAACATACTTCAAACAAATATTTTAAGTTACTAAAACTAGGTATTAGAAAACTTAAAATAAGTCAAATGTTACTCTCTAATAAAATATGTTTAATACAAGTCTTTATCTTATTTTATATTCTTCAAAGAGAGATATTTAGACAAACCATATTTTGAAATAAATTAGGTAAATTTATTTGATATAGTTGTGTTAGTGATTTCTTATTACATGTTATATTTAGTATAATTTAATGATAATTTATCTGATTTTTATGTATTTTTATATTATGACTATGGTTGGTATATGAATCTAGAAGGCAATTATGGAAAGAGAATAAAGAGCTTCTCATAAGTAAATATGTAGATAGTTTTATACTTGTAACTTTTTCGAAAAAATTTAATTATGTAAATCTTATGTAGATATTTGTAATACTTACGATTTTTTTAAAAAAACTTTAATTATGTAAATTTTGTTGAATAAATATAGTAAGAAACTGTGTACATACATGTATGTAATTATATTTTATTGTATAATTAATTAGGGAATTACATGTCCAATATTCAGATGGTTAATAGTTAAATTCATGTTATGTATTCATCCAAAAGAAATATGGTTTATCCTTTGGTTAGGACTATAAGGATAATTTATCATCACTTAGCAAAATATTAGCATAAACAAAGAGACTTTTTTTAATGATTAATTCTTTAATCTTTAAAATGAGTTTTTTTATAGTCCCTAAAAATAAAAATGTTTTTTAGTCTTCCAGAATCGTCTAATTATATTTTTTTTCAGTGACACAAGCTAGTTGATAAGTTGAAGACGTGAAGACGAAAACAAGCAAAAAATTGAGGACTGAGAATAAATATTTTAATAATTCAATTGAAAATATTATAATGATAACTTAAATAAGTCAATATTTAATTTCAAATGTTTATGTTTTTTCGTTTTTCTTTTATACCCAGATTCATTCAGCTTCTTTAAATGGTTAGATGAAGTTCATGCTAATTTGTATGCAGCAGAAACAAGTTGTGTGAATAGTGAATATCACAGGAATTAACATGAATTCTATAAGTCACCACCAAGCTTAATGACATCAATGTTCATCATTTTGAAGACTAAAAATATATATTCAATCTATAATCTTAATCATAGTTATGTGATAACAAATTCATAAACTCCTATGCAATATATATAGGGTCTATTTTCTTTACAAAATATACAAATTGCTGGCAAACTGAACCTGGGTTGTAGTGACAATAAGATGGAGTACAAAAAATATGGTATTCAACTTTTCTTAGTTGATTGACATCCAAAAATCCAACTTCAAGGGGGAATGTAATGCAAGTTAGCTACCCCAAACGAACTGAAAAATGTTCCTACTGGCAACTGCATTGATCACATTGCTACTCTGTGTTCGAAGCATCTCCTCCTGGGCACGACCATCACCCTCCTAATCAGATCAGACAATTAGAACGGGTAAAATTAGAAGTGGAAGGGAGCAGAAGTTAGTGTCAGAGCAGCTAAAAATGAACTGAAAGAACACCATAACACACTCCTATCAGCGTATAAGAAATAGACCCAGATCCAGATCCATTATTCTCGAAATTTGCAGCTTTAAATCTCATCCATACTGAATGAGTACTGAATAGTGAATACTGGTATACTTGGAATCAAAATTCATTACTTTGTGTGGTACTTTGGATAAATGGAATTTCTCACCACTTATGCCAGTTTTTGTACAAACTAGTGAAACAAGAATGTTATTCAAATGCAGAAGTTAAAGAAGCACATAAATCAACAAAACAAAGAGTATCAATTAAAAGTGCAATATTTAATTCAGTTCAAAAGCTACCCAAAGATCTTCCAAATCCTAGTTATGAAACCAACAAGCTGAACATAAGTGGTTAATGTGTTGAACAAAAATTTATTTTTTCGGACTCTGCCCAAGTTCACTCTTTGGCGGAAACATTCCATGATTAGGTTTTACTTATCCCCTGATCAAACCAGATTAGTTTAAAGTGAAACCTTGGAACACCGATGGGACACATCCATGGACCAGAAAATCCTAATTATAAAACCCTCACTTCATACAAATTTTTTAGGGTAAACCATCCAGTCCAGTCTGAATCAAATTGTCATTTCTAAACAATTGACTTTCTAGAAGGAAGAAAGAAATGAGGACTCACAAGTAGTGAGTAAGCACGGGCAAGAGAAAAAAGTGTAGGGAACAGATCCAACACAGCCATGGCAACCTCCTCTGTAACCTGTGGGACCTGCATTTGCAAATTCCAAAATGTTTGAATAAAAACAAAGTAATTGAAGTAATTATAGAATGAAAAGGTGTTAGAGTTAAGCATCCAATTTTACAAGTAATTGAAGTTCATTACGTAAAACAAAGGTTCAAGAACAACAAACATGTTGCTCAATGAAATTGCACAAGACCAAAAACAACCTTGTCATCCAGCCAGTTCTTGATCATATTTCAATACACCATCAAAGTAGATTTGAGGATCCACCCAAAAACTAATACAATTTCTCCAAGTACTAATGAGCAATGATCCAAAACTAAGAACGTAATTTAAGCTGTCCTTTCAGAAAATTGCCAGTAAATAGCATTTGAAAGAAAAATTACACCCGAAGGTGTAGATGTGTTCTTACTTGCAAATTAAAGAGGTACTCAAGGTCAATGGATTCAGTTTAGTTAGACAAACTAAACAATCAATAGAAAAACAGTTCAAATTAAATTTTCAAATTGCTAGTACCTGCATCAGCTGGATGGCAAATACATCACTAACTGTTGTTTTCTCAAGGTCTTGACACCTTTTGATAAATTCACCAAAAGGAGGACATGTCCCAGAGCATTTAACATTGTCTACAAGAATTTCTGTCTTGTAATATTGAGAAATTGCTTGGGTAAGATAACCATACTTCTTTAGAGTGTCCCCTAAGCCAGTTGTTCTCTGTACATCAAATCCCTCCAGAATCTCTGTTGTAAAACAACTGTACAAGGTAGGATTACAAAGTCTGAAAGGGGCTAATTTTGACGTGAACAGAAATTGTGAATGCTTTAGAGCTTTAAAGATATAGGCAAACAATTTGATTAAGCTTCACTCGAGAAATCTAGCAACCCCTTCCCATCACACTGCTACATAAACCTCATGAAATGGCATCACCACAACAAAACATAAGAACTCTACCCACCACATCACCAAATAAACAAAAAAGTCAGTGGAAAATTTCAGCAATAGAGGGTTGCTCACTCGCTTTGCATAAAGCAAAACGTCAAAAATGATACTTTCCCTTATCAACGATAAAAACTACAAAGAAACAAATGAACAATGTAGTACTCAGAAATAGATAATTTACAGTCAAGATATCAGAAAGAACAGTATACAACAACTAGTGTGATTATTAAAGATAAAAAAAAACAGTTTCATTTGATGAACCCCATTCAACCTAGACGCAGATGTACTTTAGGGAGTGTTTGGTTTGTGAAAATATTTCATTGTCACTTCCTGTTTTTACTAATAAATTACAAAACAAAATGTTATCACAAAAGCAAACATTAGCATTTTCATAACAGTCAACATTGATGGTAATAATGTTGCACATCAGCCTGAATTTGGTTTCTTCAATTTCCCCGGCAATGGCCAGCAGTACAATGAATTTAATGAAAAAAAAATTACATACGCAGTTTTTATGCTCTCAGCAGCTTCGGAAGAGTTTGGGTCACCCTCCACAAGATATATCAGCTTCTTCAACCCACACCTCTAGAAAGTGCAATTGAAACAGAAATGAGAGATGAGGAGGCTATGTCAGTATGGCATGCTTCTAAATTATACAGCTGAATAAAATGAGAATAACATGAACATATTCCAAGCAGCACTGCATAGATCAAACAATATGTAATTTCTTCATAGCAATAATGTGCCACATTCTTCACCAGAGATATCAAATAACAAAATATAAAAGGAAATGGTATAACACAACTAAAGTTTCAACTGCTGTAATTATTCAGTAGCACTGATGTGATTCCTCCACATCATGTCAAAGAATATAATGTATTTGGATGATATCTCTACCCAAATTCTATAACCAAACATCCATTATAATATGCTTGCCGACACAATATTCTTTAAAATAGGAAAAGAAACCAACAGACGTAGAACCATTAGTATGTGACCACAATAAGCTTGCCATCACAAGTTCAAACAATTTTAAATTGACAAGAAACAATTTTAAAAAATTAAGGAATAATTACCCGAAGCCTTAACTTTTGATCCTTATAGCGGTTATCCCGGATGGAACTGCGTAGATCATCAATTTTCTTCCTCTCAACAATAAAATCCAACACATATTCACTGTCAAGAGTTTTATGACGTGCTATCCAAATCCCATCTCCAACTGGCAATCGTCGAACCTATATATGAACCAAATTCTAGATGATTTTCGCCATCTTCTAAATAGCATGTCTAAATGCATCTTTCATCCAATCTGCCCAGGTATGACTAACTAATATCAAATCTAATTTGTTTTAAAAGCAATGCTGTCCAAAAACCTTAACAGAAAATTAAAACAGAGATAACGTGCTCAAATTCAAGAACAGTTTTGTTGCAACCTCCTGGCTGTTTCTTTTTTGAAGCAAGTAATATAATATGCCAAAGGTAAATTCCCAAAATGAAATACATAATGATACGTAATGCTGGCTGTCAATGTTAGACATGAGGCTATCCCAATAATTAATGAGGAGAACAAGGTTTGGAGGTTTTATTGTTAGGAGGAATAGGCAGTAATAATAGGTGGTTAGTATGTTATGAGTAAGTTAGAGGGGTTTTCATTAGGAGCTTAATACATCAGTTACAATTGGTTTAAGGCCATTTAGATCAACTTCTTCCTACACACTCAGGAGAGAGAGAAAATAATAAGTAAAATGAACTTACTCTTTAAAAAGTTCTCTCAACTAACATTTCCTGACCTTAAAGTGCATAAGTTGATTTTAGCTTATAGGAGGAACTCAATTCATTTTACTTTCTTATTTTTTTTCTGAGAAGTATTTATGGAGAACTTTATCAAAACAAAGACCTAATATGTAGTTAATGATAAACTAATAAAAATTCAACACTGAACATTAGAAATATTATACAACAGCAAATGATAAACTAACAAAGGCTAGGATAGACGTTTATAATAGGCTGAATGTTGGTATGATAGGCATTGTCATAGTGCAGCAAGTTACTGTACTTTTTAGTTAGTGTATGGTAGACCACCTCCATCAATTTTGCGACCTTGGTAGCTTTGGTGGATAGCAATGATGCTCTGGGAAAGTTGAAGTTTCATTAGAATAGGAGCTCAATATGTTAGGAAAGAGTTGATATAAAATGTGTGTAAATGGTCTGCAGGTTTATTATAGGAAAAGGAAAGGGTCAAAAGTGTATCTGGTTAGTTGGTTCTGTTATTTTTTTCTGTTATCTGGTTTACTGTAATTCCTATAAATAGGTTGTGTAAAATATAGGTTTTGTGTAAAGGGGGTATGTTTTGAATTGTGTTTACTGGTCATATTCCATCGTAAAAAAGAGAGAGCGCTTTTGGAAGTATACTTGAATACCTTGGAGCTAAGGTGATTCTTTTAGCAATAAACAAGCATATTCATAATTTCTTTTCTATTAAGAAGTGGACTTTAAGTCTAACTCAACCTCATAAAACCGGCTTCTGAGATGAAGTTTGCACCCACTTATATACAATTAAATGCTCTAATCTCTAGTCGATGTGGGATCTCTAACACACCTCCCTCACGCCGAGAGTGACAGCTCGTGCTGGGATAACATATTATGGGTGGAACGACCCGATAGTGGGTGGCCTAATAAGCCCAATAAACACTCACTAGGATAAACTTGAAAATGACTCTGATACCATATTAAAATAAAAGAAAGAATAGGGTAAATCCCTTGTGTATATTGAACACAGGATTATGTTTATATAGGAAAATAAACATATGGGTTGAGCCCATTACATAAATATAAATATCTCACAATATCTATAATATCTCATAATATATAATAATATCTAATTATATCTAACAATATCTAACATTTTCCTTGTCTGGGTGTTAATTTTTTGGGAATAGAAACTATTATCAATATTCCAAGAAAAAGGAACCTAACATGAACCTATATGGTTCTCTATGCTAATAGCCACTTCCAATATTCAGCAATGAGATTTGTTTATTTAAAAATAAGAAGGTTCTATGCCTTCTCCAACACCCTAAGCTAGTTGCTGGCTATGATATTTGGTGATCAAACAGATTGGTTCTAGGCATTTTAACTCCAGCTCCCTCTCATGCTCAGATAATCCTGTTTTTAAAGCATATCTTAACAACTTGAGAAGACAGCGGGAAATTATCATGTGGAGACTGACCTTCCCATGGACTAGCAGGTGGACGCAATTATCTATTCTCCTCTTACGGATCAATCAATTACGGAGAAGGGAGTGCAGGTGGTATAGGTTCTTATTCAGCAGCAAGACCAGATTGCAGAAGCCACTTCGGAGGATTTTTAACTGCTTATAGTCAGTCTCCTGACATCAACCTTGAGAACAAGTTTAATTATTCGGTAGATGGTTGTCAGACAAGAGTACAAGTCAATAATTAATGAAGAGAATAAAGTCAGCGCATGTGGGATTATTCTAGGAGGATAAACAATGGTAGGTGGTTAGTAAATTATGAGTAAGTTACAGGGGGTTTTATTAGAAGATTAATAAATAATTTACAGTTGGTTCTATTTGGAGCTAATATGGGGTTAATGAATCAGTTAAAAGAGATTGCATTTGGAGTTAAATATGGGAAATTGTAAAGGCTTTTTGGAGAAAATAATACCAACTAATTTGTCCCAGTGATAAGGGAACGTCCCTTGTAAGAGGATTATGCCCCTTGAGTTCCTTTTCTGTTCATATTAATAAAAGCACCCTTCCTTTCTCATTTCTCTCCCTACATTTTGTTTTGTTTCCTATTATTCTATTTCCTCAAACTGAAAACCAGTTACTGAATAATATACAAGGGGGTATATCACTAGGAAAAGCATCAAACAAGTATCACATTCCCCAAACCAAGAAAGAGACCATCGTTGACTAAATAGGCATCTGACTCTGAAGTCAAGTTCATGTTCATATTAAAGCAATAATAGACTTATATATGCAAGACCTACGCATGATAGTGATATCTCCCCAAGTGGTTACATTGGTCACTGTTAGTTTCCATAATAAATATTAGTGTCAACATGCAGTAAACAATACGTACACAAGAGCAATAGGATGTATGGAAACTACATGTAGATAGTTAAGACATCAAACTCACTTCTATTTTAATTTTGAATTGGTTGCAGATATTCTCAATAATTTTCCTGGATCTTGATCTGAAACAAGAAAATATAAAATTCATTCGGGTTATTAGCAGCAAGCCACACAATACACTAGAGTGATGTAAATAAAAATTAACTGTACATCAAGACATTAAATGATTGCAAAGGTTAAAAAAATAGCCTATGATATGTCACTAAATGGCAACTCAATGAGTTACGCTATGGCAGCTCCATAGGCCACAGTAGCATGCTTATATGGCAGAATTTTGGCCTTCTACCATTGATAATGCTATACAAATCATATAATATCCTGAGTGAAAATAATAACGTAGTATTCATGTAACTAACCCCTGTGTGGCAAATTGCTCCCGATCATCCAATATTAAAATTATGTCATAAGCATCCTCAAATCTCTCCCCAAAGCTCAATGGTGGCACATTTAAAATGTTAATCTTTGATACAAGCTCATCCTTGTTAGGATTTTGCATGGGGTGGTCCTAAGATGTTCATCAAGTACTAATATCAAAATTTGTTTCAAAAACTATAAACAACTTCACATGAATGCATAAGCAAAAAATTAGATAAATGGATGAAAATAGAAAAACAAGTTAGGGCCAAATCCATTTACTTCTTTATTTAATTTGCATTTTCCACCCTAATAAAAGTTAAGCACATTCAACCCTAATTTAGTACAACTCAATTTCATCTCTATTCCATCTAATTTAACGGTCTACATTGACATAATTCTTAGTGATTTATACCAGACTCAACCCTACAAAATTGACTATCCTTTTAATAAGGATTCAGAGCCTATCCTAGATTCATTAAAAGGTCACTCACCATGTTATCCATGCATCATGCCCAATAGTGTTGGATGTGAGGAGGGGTATTGGAAAAAACCCAAGTCCCACATTAACTAGTGATAGTACTAAAACACAATATATAATTGAAGGCAATCTTCACCTTACAAATTGGTTTTGTAGTGTTGAGTTAGATCTAAATCACTTTGTAAGAATAATAAAATGCACACGCTACAAACATTAACATATGATTTACGAAGACAAAATCTTCCTCTTATACATACCTTATTTTCTTTAAGATTTACCTTTTATATTTTAGTTTTGGCTCAAAATGAAAATTTTGACTTTATTCATGCAATATTGAAGAAGACACAACCTAGTTTGGTAATGGATTCAAAAGCGCCATTACATGGGTCTAAGAAGGGAACCCATGCCATGAGGTTGACACAAGACTGTCTAGGTCTAGTCTTTCATGTCCATGAGAGTATCTAGCTCATCTAAAGAAGGTAGAGTAGCTAGAGATGCAGAAGAAGCTTTGTTTGGTTCAGCAGAATGTGTGAGAACTTCCCTCCACATTTGACCTGGCTAAGTTGGCACTTTGGGAGAGTAAACAAGAATGGCTGTGAAGTTTTTGGCCAAAAAGAAAATCTCAAAATATGTAGAGTTTGGGGTTGGCTAGAAGAAAGGTGACAAGGGGATTTTTGGTTAGGGGGAGAGTAGGAAGGCCGCTAAGAAGTTTAAAACTAGAACATATAAGCATAAGAAAACAAACAGGTTTTGAACTGTAAGCAAGGGATAAAAATTTTGCTATTGAACTCATGTACACGAGTCCAAGGTTGGAAGAGGAATGGTAATGTCCACATTGGCAACTGTCATCATGCACAGGTGGTGACCATGATGTCTTAGAAAATTTTATTGAGAAATAAATAGAAGAAATTGGATGAGAAAAGGATACATAATGAGAGGAAAATTGTCTTAGAATATCAATTTCAAAATTTATATTGGTTGTAACAGAGGAATCAAGAAAAAATGAACTGAGTTGTGTACTTATGTTCAACTAGGGTTTACTGTGCTTAGTTTGATAAATCAGGGTGAGCAGTACAACTGAATTTGTAATTCAAAATAAAATATTTCTCATCATTCTGAGAACCACTAATCATTATATTCATGCATTAAGAATCTATTACTATGTTAGAAAGAGTGCACAATATTAAAAGTATATCAATTTAGTAAATAGATCAAACCATACAGATGAAGAGCAAGCTCTCAAGGGGCAAGGAGGAATATCACGAGAACAAGTGTTTGTCACATGTCCATCGCAAGATGAGCGCACAGCTCTGTTCACTTCTCCAGTGAGATCTCTGGACCCTGATAATTTGTGAAATGATTAATAGAGATGAAAGTTTGCTCAGTGTCATTATGAAAATCTGAGATGGAAAAAGAAATAATAGTATATGCACTAATCAAGGAACAATTATTAACATACTTAAAGATTCTGGTTGTGAACCATAGATTTGTTGCTCTCGAAGATGACATAAAACAGCTGGCCACAGAGATGAGACATCTTTATTTGGATGAATTCTGGAAACTTCAGTGAAAGCACTAATAATGTGTTCCTTGGAGTAACCCAATTGAGTAAACTTCAAAAGAAGAAATTTTAATCAGCAAAGAAAAAAGTACATTTCAATTATCAGGCAAAGCAAAATCATCTGCGAGTGAACTAACAAGAGAATAAGAAGAGAAACAAATAAGGATATTTTTATTACATTAAATTCATGAACCTCCTTTGAATAAAAAGGGGGTAAGCTATGAAGCACAAACACAAACATGGGATATGTAGGACACAGTATACAAGAAATAACATATCATATATAGAAACTACAATAGTTTAAAATATCATGAGATATGCTTGGTGTCGATCCTTGCAATTTTGTATTGATTATCACTTCTGTTGATATTTTCCAAATAACTCATTAGATGAACTTATTATTCAAGAGGTGGGTAACCATGTACAACACAAAGTAAAAGGGGTTTTTGAAGCCCATATCACGGTAGCATTGCTATAGCACACAGAAAGCATCTAACACAATGACCAATATTGAAAACTTTTGTAAGGGCACATTTGAGAAGGGAGATGTTATAGCGGAGGGACAATACAGTCAAAATAAAAGAAAGGAGTCAGTTAGAGAAAGGGGACATATCACATGATCCGATAGAGAAGGGAGTGCATAGAGGTGAGAGAAAGAGAATCCACAATAGGCAATTGGGGAATTACATAACGAAGGGATGATATATGTGAGGGGAGGGAGAGAGAAAAAGGGAGGTTGTTAGTGTGGAATATCTTCTCTCTCCAAAATTCTCTGTTTCTTGCTATCGTTCAGAAATTTCTACTTTTCTGTTATTGTACTCTGTCTTGCAGTGCAGGAGAGCATGATTTCCTTCCTTGTAAGGACATACACTAGTAAATAATACGAGTAAAGAGTTTTCTTCCTTCCTTTTGCTACTCTATTTTTTTATCCCTTCCAACTTCTCTGCTATAGCACACAAAAAGCATCAACACAAAAAGCGTCTAACTTTTCTATCTAGAAGGAACATTTACAACAAGCTTGAAGCTCTGGAACCTTTAATCTTGAGAGGAAGTACTGTAATATAATATCTAATCATATCTTAGATTTTACTGTATGATTAGTTTTCCTATTCATATTTTTCTTCATTATATTGTAGGACTGGTGACAATATTTTCTTATCATATCAAGCCAATGGTGTTATGAGATCCACATAGCTGTATAGTAGGATGAAGCTTCCTTGACTTAGGATTATGATTTTTATAAAATTTATAAATAAGGGTTAGTGTTTTAGGTTTTATGAAGATATAGAACACATAATTTCTACAATATGAATATGAAGAAAAAAAAAAGTAACACTGAATTTAATTAAGAGGAAAAATACCCTCCCAAGGCAATCTAGAGGGACATCCATAGGCTTCTTTTGCTGGGTCAATGGTGACAACACTTCTGATTCCCCATCACCATTGGGTTCCACATCCAATGAGTTTTGGTTATCCATATAAGAAGGAATTTCAACAGAAGTTGACTTATCTAGAGATTCTGCCATTCCAGATCTTGCGAGACAGTCACTAGCTGTTTCCTTGCCTTCTTGAGTTAGCATGTACCTGAACAAAACAGAATTCAACTATGGGGAATTCTCATTTGAACATATCAATTTTCATGTTTCTTTTAAAAACCATATCCCAGAATTTAAATTTGTTTAAAAAGAACCGTTCTAACAAATTCTGGTTTTACAATTTAGCATCCACTAAATTAAATTTTAGATGTACATCAGCATTGCTAGGTAGATTAATCAATAGAACGCCTTAAATCACAAGTACAATGCTCAACAGTAAATGAATCACAAATAAAAATAATGCCTAAAAGGATTCCGTATGTTACTATATACATGGCTCAATTGCTAAAGCACATTCACAAGGAAAAATGAGTTCAAGCCTAACTCTAAATACACACATAATTAGTTATAGGTTCACAGTAAGAAGGTTCTCCTAACAAGTGGATTTTAATATGTGAAAGATAATCCAAAAGGTTAAAAAAATATTTATATACAAACACTAGCAGTACATTGCGAAAAAAAAATACATGTGCACTATGGAAACCCATACTTAGCAGGGCAGCTTGATTTTACAGCTAATCCCTTAGCTATCAAGGTCTTCATGCAATTCCATCCACTATACCAATCCCGTTGAGAACTTCCAAAATGTCCAGGTTTTCCTTTCCCTTTTTCTGGCCTGGTCATGAAGAATGTGCTTCATCAAAAGTTATATACATTTTCGTAGATACTTATCTACTTAAAACAAAGAAAACAGAAACATTAAATAATTATTCATACGCAATTGGCACTCGAGATAGCCCACTAGCTTCAGCAGCATCAATAAGCTCTTGCTTACGCATAAATTCATTTCCATTTGAAGTTCCCCTATTAAAAAATGAGTGAAATCTCATAATCCAATCCAACAAGTTTTACCACGATAACTTCCAAACATATTTCACCCAGAAAAAAAAAACATATACATTAGTAGCGCATGTGACTGTATCGTGTATGCATTGCATACCTGTAAAGGGTTATCAACAATGCATATGCGACAGAGTTCCTCTGAGGCACATAACGTTTGGTTCCTTTAGTTTTCTTTCCTATAAGATTGGAGAAAAAGGGAATAATTAGACAGAAATCTGCATAAAAAGAAAATATAAAAGTAAAGCCAGTTGAAATAACAGAAAAGACAAATAAATAGCACCAGACATACCCTTTTTAGTCAATTCTTCCGGTTCAGAACCAGTCCCAAAAAATCCTTGCATGAGCCTCAATATCATTTTCCCCACACCCCTTCCAGAAAACAGAAAGAGCACCATCAGATCAGTAGCCTAAGAAACTCAATTTAAACACCCTTCCTTCATCCTTAACAATCCTCGCTTCACAAACACATGAATACACACACAGAACCAATCACTAAAGACCCAATAACCCCTTTACAATAAAGTTCAAGCCTCCAAGGCCCACAACCGACCTATCAAATTTTGGATAATTTTCAAATTTTAAAACATAATTGGAGTTTTGAAATACACGACAACAAAATATCCTCAAACTTATAATTATAAATACAGTCTAAGACATGTTTCTACATATGATGTCAACTAAAACACCACAAACAACAACAACAACAACAAAAGTCTCATCCCACTAGTTAAGCTGAAGTACACGAATCACAATATACCATTTGGTTCAGTTAAAGACCAAATCTTCAAATATATAAACATAACAACACAATGTGACAAAAATGTACAAATTATAAACTCCAAAACAAATACGTTGTTAGTCCAAATTGAACTAAATTCGAATCCCTTAAGCAATGTCTTCAGTCGAACCTAGTGGACAGAAAGGAGGGAACCCAACTAAAAGTAAAGTAATTTGATTTTCATAATACGCATGTAATTATAATTCGTAAAAGTGTGGCATTTCTACAGTAAGATGGTGTGGGAGAAACAGAACGTACTTGACTTGAGAGAAATCCTTGATGGTTCGAATTGGGGTTTGGGAGCTACAGACATTGAAGTGGGCCTTGGAAAGGGTCATTTCGAAGTTATCAGAAATGCCTTTGGGTTGCTCCGCCATTTCCTGCCACTTGTTCCAAATGTACGCCGCCAGCTCTTGGTTCTCCGGGCACCGCACCTGAGTCCGATTCTCCATCGGGTTAGGGTTCGGTTCGTGTTGAAACGACGGTGCGAGTGGGAATGGTGGCTATGGCAGGTTTCTGAATTGGGTACCTGCTTTCAGTTGCACAACCATCACGCGCCAGGTTTCTGCGGTTCACTTTTCAAAATCAACGCTGCCTCTTATGATGGGCTTGAGCTGGAATCATGGGCCCAAATCGATAAACAATTAGCAATTTCTTCCTGCACCATATCACTTTTTATGTGCACCCAACACAACTTTTTAAACCCAACTTTGTCCTTGTTTTCTTTCTTTTGAAAAAAAGCTGCATAGGAGCTTGGTGTCCGTTTTAGGTGGAGAGGAGTTGGTGTGATGGTCGAGAAATGGTTTTGAAGTAAGAAATCACATTGCATATTCGTTTTCGTCATTTTTTAGATGAGTTGTTCCTCGATGACAATATCCAGAAGTTTAGATATAAGCTTACGGATGCATAAATCCAAAAGGCAATGTCAATACTTCCGAATATAAAAAAACCGTAAACTAATTTCATTTTCAATTTAAGGTTCTGAATGCATATGTCCAAAAGTGAATTATGAGTACTAGATACCTATATCCAAAAGAAGTATTTAAGTTTTAGATATAAATATCCGGAATGGTTTTTTGGATTCTGGATTGCTACAAGTTTCTTGGCTGCTGGGTGTTGGGTGCACTTAAATGTAATAAAGTTTCTACTTCATTAAGGGTATTATACTAATTTTACATGAACATGTTGGGTTCAGCCTAAACAATTTCGAGAATGCACCTCTATTATTTTTTATGCACCTCATAGTTTTGGTGAAAAGTTTATTTTACCCTTAATGAAACAAAAAAAAAATGACCCCAAAATTTCTGTACTCCCGCATTAGAATGTGGAAATAACTTTTAGTTTTTATAATTTAAAATAATTAAAATACAAATTTGTATTTTAAATTATAAAATGATTATAAATAATTTAAATTTAAAATTCTTTATATTATTCGATTACATCCCTATCTAATCATGACTTTGTTTTGATTAATTTCTCTGCAAATTTTACAAAGAAAATGTACTATGATTGAAGAAGCTTAAACTAATTGGTGCATAGAAAATGCAGTGAATAGTAAAACAGAGTTTCCATTTCCCACAAGCAACAAAAACTAAGAACACACTATTTTGATGATCCTAATCCAAATGCGTCCTTCTTTGAGTTTCTCAGTTTTTCTTGACCTCACACAACAATATAAAAGCCCCTCCAATTCCTATCCCTACCCACCCCAAAAGAAAGTCCTCCATTGCAGAAGAAAAAAACTGCAGAAAAATGGGAAGGATGATGGAAAGCAAGTACCTTGTGATTCTGGGCATGATGGGAGTTGTAGTGTTTTGTGGTGATGTTGTTGTAGGGGAGTGCCCTGGCATAGGGGACCTCATAACCCAATGTGGCATGTATGTGCAAAAGTCTGGCCCTCAGATGAATCCCTCACAACAGTGCTGTGATGAGATCAACAGTGCTGATGCTTCATGTTTGTGTGAGCACTTGTGGAACACCACTCTTGCAAATGAGCTTATTGATGTAAATAAGGTTGTTCATGTTGCACACTCATGTGGAAGGCCACTACCCTCTGCAACCCCTTGTGGAGGAGGAGGTATATACATATATATATATATATATAGCTAGATATAATGTGTATTTGGTTTATTGAACAGCAACTCTGAGGTTTAAACTTGATTTTGAATTTGTTTACTTGATTAGATGATGATGATGAACATAAAGTTGAAGTTAGGAAGTCTGATATGAAGTATTCTGAAGTTCTACCAAAATCAGATTTGAAGACAGCTACTCCACCCATTAAATCTGGAATCAAACCATCTACTCAAGTCTAATCACATCAAAACTCATTCAGCTACAATTTCTTTCCATAACATAATTTTAAGATTTTAAGATGTGAAATTCTGATAATTATATAAAAGTTTTTCCATAACATAATTTTAAGATGTGAAATTCTGATAATTATATAGAAGTCTTGATAGGAACATAGTTTAGATATAAATATATATAATAAAAAATAAATTTATAATTAAATTATATGAAAAATATTAAAATAATAATATTAGAATTATAATGTATTTATATAAAAAAATATGAGTTGTTAATGTATTATTATTTTTTAATATTATACATTTGATTCCATTGATAAGTACTGATAAGTTCAAGTGAGCATGTAACACTAAAAAAAATAAAAGGAAAAAATTAGAAGAACTAAAAAATCAAAATTTATTATTTTATAAAAACTATAAATATGCTCTTAACCAACAAAACTATATGATTTTAATTTATCTCAATTTTTTATATAGATATCTAATTAAGTTTTAAGTATTTTTTTTAAAAAGAAATCGTTTTATTAAATTTAAAATATATATATATATATATCTTACTTTTGTTATGTTTCTTGTTGTTTAATTTTGCGTACCATAATTGTTATTTTCATTTTTAAGCTTTTTTTTCTTTCAATCTCCTCTAATTTTTCAATCAACTCGTTCTTAAAAAAAAAAAAAAACAAATTAATCAACGAGTTGAAAAAGTTGAAGAAGGAAAAAAGAAATTGATCAATGAGATATGAACAGAAACTAACAACCATATTATTCCATTGATGATAAAATCAAATAATAGGATATTTAGATAAACAAAAACACATTTTAAGTGATCAATAAAACAAAAGTTCTTAGTAAAAAATTAATTAAAATACATTAGTTAGATTTTAATTAAGTCTAAATATAAAATATTTAAAATTTATTTGTTTATGTGATGTTATCATCTTTGATAATTGATGTTCTCTTTATGTTTATGTTTGTTGTAGAGGTGTTACCTTCCGATGTGATCCAATGGAGGAAACTATATCTTAACTCTAATAATCTTATATGATTTAATTATTATAGAATAAGTTAAATACAACAATGATGTATGCATTTGGTCTTATGAACAATGGAAAAATGGTCATAATTATAACACTATGATTCTTCTTTTTTTTCCTTTTACTTCAGAAAACTATTCTATTAATAAAAGGTGAGTTTCAAAGAAAAAAAAGAAATAGAACAAAAATAAATAAATGAGAGACTCTTATTATTATTTTTTTCTTATAAACAATGACTAAAAGTATAAAATGAAAAATTAGCATTGATATTCGTATACAACACCTTTCACACAAAATTGTTTAATTATAGTAAAGAGACTCAAAGAATATCTAAAAAAAATGTTTAGTTGCATTTTTTTTATCTTTATGTTTTATAAAATTTACAATTGGAAATTTACTTTTATACATAATTTTAATTATTATTAACTTAGCCCTAAATTTTTGTCTCGCACTTAATAAATGTATTACTTGGACTATGATCAATAAAATAATTAATTTGAAAACAAATTAAATCTAAAAAAGGTAATATCAAGTTTCATAATTATACTTAAATGATAACTTTAAAAAAAACACCAAAATAATGTTAGAGAGAAGCAAAACCAAAAGTTAAAAAAAAAATTAAACAAAACTACAAGCTTGATACGATAATATAAAAATAGACAATGAAAGATGTTTTGTTGAATAATGGTGTTTGAATTGATTGTGCCCATATCATAAACTAAATATAGTGTGGTTTTCAATTTCAAACTATGAGCTCTTTTTTTAATGTAACATCGAGAGTACTATATAAAGGTTTGTGTAGGACAATGTCTCAGTCCTTTCTATTGCAATTTCAAAAATGTTTTTTTAGACGAAATTCACTAAGGAGCTTTGATTTTGTTCAACCAAATTATATAAAAAATAAAAATTGAAATTTTCTTGTTATAATTCATAGTGTAATTTCAAAAATAACTTAATCATTTTAAATCAATTTAACTATTTTAAAAACTACTCACTAAAATTCAGTCTTATAATTCAAAAATGCATATTTTTTCTTTAGATTCATTTCGTTGATGTTTTCACTAGTGAATTTGGTTTCTATTGTGTTTTCAATCAATGATTTGTAATTTGCTAAACAGATTTAAGATAATGACATTAAGATTTTTAGTTATCTACTCAACAAAATGGAAAAAATGAAAATTTTACTCATGATTGACTTTTGGGTGACGAATAAATAGTTCTCATATAGATTTTTTACTTTCAAAATAATACAAGTTAGGAACTTGAGTAGGTTTCTTTTTTACATAAAGCACAATGACATTTGTGTATAAGCATTACTTGTGTTATGTAATGTCTTTTTTTTCTTAAATTTTATTATTCATATCTTTTATTGTATATGTTACACCAACTCATTTAAGATGTTACATTATGGTATCAAAACATGTCCTTCCTTCTCATTATGGATAATGATGTTTATTCTTCTCAATCATGTGTTTTCAACTTTGCGTTAAACTATATATTTATATTGATAAACTCAATATGTGAAAATATATGTTGAAAATTAAGACTATACATGGTTGACAAGAAGCATCTTAGATGACCAATGTTATGAGGAAACAAGCTTAAGCAACAACAAATTTAATCACCTTTCTTACAAAAAAAAATTATCTAGGAACGGTTAGACCACTACCTTTGGATATGAGGGTGTTGGCACTAGATTTTTAAAAATTAAGAAATGAATCTCCACCACAATTCAGTGGAAAATACAACCCTACAACAACTGAAGTCATAAGGCGTGAAATACATTCTTGAGGTATTCCAATAAAAGGAAGGCTAAGACTTGGTGGAAAGGAGAGAATGCATGATATAGTTCGGACTCCTACAACTTGGAAGAATTCTAAAATCTCTTTTTTGGTTAAGTATTTTTCCTTAAGTTTGATAAACTTAAATGAGACTCAATCTCTTCAACTATAATAGTGAAAAATGTCAGATTACACGTGGAATCTACGCATACATAACTATGAAACTCTGTATGTCACATCATCACCACTTAATATTATATAAGCCAATTTAACAAAAGGGATCGAATTGCATAATTTAACCAAAGTGAATTTTATAGAAACATATACACCAAAGTGATTAATGCTCCTTAATGTAGGGACAAAAACAAAAAAAGTTATTGATTAATGTTAAACAAAGTTAGTAACGACAACTTCTTCTGTCTTTTTCATTTTCATTGAATCAAGGTTATACTGTGCTCTAACAACTTTTGTAAAAATGTTTACATTGAATTAAAGTCATATTAAAAAATGATAACTTAAAAATGAATTGTACTATATATTTTTTTTCAAAATATATTCATTATAATAATTTTGATGCAAAATTACATCATTCTACTAAAATTCCACACACACATGGTATAATATGTTAAAGAATAAACAATTCAATCTTGTAAATAATATAAAAATAATCAAATCTCATTCTTCTTATCAGATCATCTACAATATGATTAGACGTCTGTGAACATACTAGATGTTTTAATAAGAACAAGTGAGACCATTTAACATGTGAGGACATTTAGACTATTTAACCTTAAGTTCGCTTAGACCACTTAGTGTATTCCATTTAGATAATTTGGCATGTTGTACTTATATCTTTAATGTGAGGACACTAAGATTGTCTAGCCTCAGGGTTCGCTTAGTCCATCTAGCATGTTACGTTTAAATCATTTAGATTTATGTTTGTTTTCTGTTTGCACTTAAGATACTATTGGTTTTCTATATAAAGGACTAGATTGTTTCCTTAATGCATTGGTTTTTTCTTGTTGTACATTATTTCCTAAATAATAATTTTTTGTCTAATTCTCATAAATTTCACGTATAGACGGTCTGCTAGACAAAACCTTAGATTCATTTAGATGATCATTTAGATAAACCCCTAACCTCTAGTTTAACACCAACATAACCATAAACTGAATCTTTTATTTGTATCTTAACTTCACAAACCGAAAATTCACCGCATTCTCTCTTTGATAGAGTAAAGTTGAATTTTATTTAAATTGAATCGAAGTCGTAAGAGTATAACAACTAAAAACAATAAGTTGTTAACTTTGATATATATTACCACAATTTTTATGTATTATTTTTACATTAAAATTGTTATATTTTTAAGTACTTCACCTTAATTTTTTTTTTTAAATATTAGTGATAACCAATATAAATGAATATGACTTCTTCATTCAATCAAAATAAAATTATATCCTAACAATTTTTGTAAACTTTTTACACTAAACTAAAATCATATTTAAAAACAACTTCTTTGATGCAAATAGGATATATCAATTTTCTTATTATTATTTTTTTCAAATTTTTCTATTCTAATAAATTTAATACAAAATTACATCACTTTATTAAATTTTCATACATGTATATATAATGTTAAAGAATAAAAAAATCCAATCTCATAAAAAAAATATAAAAATAATCAAACCCCAAATTCAAGTTCCAAGATCTAATATTGTAAACTGACACAGTGCGTTTATTTCAAAATATTGGTTACAGTACAACCGCCCACAGCTAACTTTTTCCAAAGCAACCCTTATCTTGTCATAGCCTCGAAGGTTTCTACTCATAATTGAACCTTATCTGAAAATATCTGTTCCACCTGTTTCTTTTTCCACCGTCCGATCATCCCTTTCTCTCTCCACCGTTGATCACTCTGCCGCTTTCATGGCACGTGTCGACTCCACTCGATAAAACACTCGTTCCTAACCGTAGCTTCGGGAGTCCCGAAGCTCGAGGCTGCTGTCCCTTTCCCTTTATCACCCTTTTTTCCCCTGTCGTTTTTTATCTTCCTCTGTGTCTTTTGCTCACTCACTCTGCAATTGTGATCTCTCTTCGCAAATCAACAACGTCAGTGTTGTGTTGGGTAGGTACCCTGAAACTAGGTGACCATGGAGCGTTAGGTTTTCTTCATATGTTTGTGTGCACACTTGATGGGTGCAATTTTCTCGTTCAACTTTCAACCGTGATCCATTTTTTTGTTCTGTTTCAGTATCACTTTAAATGGTGTATGTTGATATAAGTTTCAGGACTTAGATTAGATCGTGCTTTTTTTACCGATAGTTGTGTAAAGATTGCATTTTTTTTTTCTTTCTGGCTCTTATTCTGATTTAGTTAGTCCACTGTGCACCGACCCTATGAACCCTTTTTGTAGATTTTTCTCTCTCTTTTAATTCTTTACAGTGATCCTGCTGTACATAGCAAATTTCGTGTGGGTGTGTGTGCGGACAGTACTTAAAGATTGGATTTTTATTGTTGTTTTTACTTTATTCCTCACTGGGCTTGATCTTGTAAGTGATCGCTGTCTATGTTGTTTTGGTTTTCTTGATTTCTGGTTTGATTAGATATATAGTGTTATGGGTTTGATTTTCTTGTTATGGTTGAATGTTAAATCAGGAAGGTTGGTGCTATTTACATACCATGAGTGGATCATGTTTTTTTAGCTCAATTGAATGAGTCTCTTACAGTGGGTGTTCACTGGGTTGATTTGTTTCTGCGATCTGTTTGTTGTTTGTTATTCTATTTTCTTGTATAATTTCCTAAAACCATAGATCTTCCTTGCACTACCTTGCTTTTAGGAATCGAACTAAAGGTGAAAGATTTTTCCTTTTTCTTTTATTTTAAGTGAAACTACATTGGTGTATATAAATTCTCCATCACTTTCTGTTGTGATTGGGCCTTATTGCTTGGACCATTTTGAAAAGAAAATAGTATTTTTCATAAATCGAAAAGCATGTTCAAAGTATTCATAATTGAGAAAAACAAAAATCTTTGAGGGCTTAGTGTTGTTCTAAATGAAAAATTGTAGTTTATGAATAGAATTCCTAAAAAATATTTAGTTTTATTGATAGGATATATGGATAGTCTCAAATGGTGTCATTGAAATGTTGAGTGGTGCTGAATATTAAAAATAATTTGTATTTTTCTAATTCATGAATGTAAATTGATATTTTGCTTTGATGTACCGTGTAGATTGACTTCAAGGTGTGATGGCATTGGTCTCTGGAAGAAGTTCTGCTCTGAACCCAAATGCACCTCTGTTCATACCGGCTGCTCTTCGTCAGGTTGAGGATTTTTCTCCTCAATGGTGGGATCTTGTCAAATCTTCAACATGGTTTCGTGATTATTGGTTGAGTCAGCATAAGGAGGAAGAGTTTGAAGAAGTGGCTAATGACTCTACTAATGATGATGATATGGAGAATATGCTCTCAGAAACTTTTGATCTTGGCATGGAAGAAGACTTCGATATTCTAGAAAACGAGTTTGAGCAGTTGGTGTTATCCTCTTTATCTCAAGATCATCCTGTTCAGGATAATCCTAATGATGGAAAAGTGGCTACTCATGGTAAGCATGGAAGCTAAACAGATAACTGATCCGTGACTGTTTATTGAAAATCTTTTAACATTTTCTTATTTGCTGGCCTACTTACATGACTTCATTTTGGTTTCAAATGCTATTTTATTTGTTTGTTTCAATTATACCATGTTTTCTGGTCGTATTGAGTGTCTTTCACTAGTTTATAAGTTTGTGGTGAGTAATATTATTCATGTGTGATGCCTATTCTTTATGTTGGTGGAATCATTCATGTCAGTATTTGAATTACTTACAACATGAACTACTCTTTCCTTTTGAATGTTACATCTTTCACTTGGTTGTTAGAATGAGATAGAGTAACTACAATGTCTGAGATAATTTATTTCTTAATCAGATCTTAACAAGGATGTTAAAGCTATTCTGATTAACATGACACCAAAATCACCAAAGGTGTTGTCACCATCAGGGCTTGCAAAGCATCTTGAGAAGCCAGCACAGCATGTGAATATCAAGGGTGTTTCTCACCGAATTCACCAACCTCGTTGAGGAAACATTTGAAGGTGATAGCTTGCTAGAGCTAGTGTTAGTCACTATAGCATGTGATCTCTGCTGAAATAATTTTTGTATATAGAGGGTGCAGTGTCTTTGTATTTTTCCTGTTTCATGGTGTTGTATATTTGATGGAGCCCTCGGAACTGTAGGTAGGTGAGACTTTAATTCTGACCAGCCAAAATCGGGGAATGTCTATGGTTGATGAAACTTCATATGATTTTCAATAAATCTTTCATATGATGAAGAACGTGTGCTGATGTTTGAGGTGTCCTAGGTTCAATGTTCCAGTTGCAGTGTACTTATCAGCCTTATGATTTGCAATTTATTAAGGAAAGAAAAATGAGAAGGAAAAGAGAAATTTTTATACTGGCTGGTTGTGCAAAAACCTATCCATGTGATGATGGTGAAGAGTTTGCTGCATCTTGGTTTGTGAAATTTTGAGGAGTGAAAGTGTGTTGATGATTGAGTTAATCACATACACTTAAAACTGCACTTGTGTTGATTATCTTTGTTCAAGTTTAAGTTTAGTTTTGAGAACATTGGATGGTCAAAAGTCTGTTTTCTACAAGATCAAGAGAGTATTTTGAAAAAGTATGGCAGCATATAAATCAAGTGATTGATTTAAAATCTAAATGGAAGAGTATTTATAGAAAAGAAAAAAGTTTTAAGATAAGTTATTTATATAGGATTTTAGAGAATGATATACATTTTATTAATTAATATGTTTAAGTTATTTTTAGTGTTTGAAAAAACAAGTTTCAATTTTTCTCAAGAAAATTTTAATAAATTTATCAGAAGTCCTTGTATTGATTTACATACAAGTTATAAATAATTAGCCTAATAAAAAGGAGAATCATGTACTGAAATATTTACTCTGGATGAAATTTAATTTGAGAAGAAATAAATAAAATATTCATTGGAGTTAATTTTAATATCTTTTAGATTTATAAAATTATGAATGAATGATTAGAGTGATTTATTTTCAGTTTTTTCATTTAATAGAATTTAAGGATGGTGAAAGAACTAATAATGGTATATACTAAATCACATTTCGAATATTGTGATTTATTAATTTAAAAAAATCACAAATATCATTTGATTATAATATAAATTTAATTGAATGTAAGACATTTAGACTCGTCTTACATTACATATAAGACAAATAAAAGTTTAAAGAAATGTTGGTCCATTTAGACTCCTCTTACATATAAGAACTAATCACAATTTACAAGAACTAATTACAGGATGAAGAGTAAGTTTGCATAATTCATAATATTTTACTTTTTAAAATAAGATGCTTTAATAGTTTAAAAAATATTTTATTTTATTTATAATATTTTATTTTTATTTTTTTATAAAAATATATTTTTGTACATATTTATTTGATGTAGATGTTAATGTTATATTTATTTTAACTCTTTTAAATTTTACTATAAAGATAAACTTAGAAAATAATTAAAGATGTAAAATATTAAAATAAGATAATTTATTTTATTAAACATTAAAATAGAACCGTTACTATCAACATAGAAGATATTGGTTGGTTGTTTTAGGAGTCAAAAGATGTTGGCACTGATTCAATTCATGCATAAGGTTTTAGCAACAATATCTGTTCCTATTCTTGCAAACTTTGGTTTTATTTTAACAATGTATTTTTTTAGTTAGTGATTTTCACGATAAATTTTATTTGATGGACAAATTTGACCTTTATTTTCTCGAGTTTAGAAAGAACATCTTATAAAGTTATTATGCGGTGAAGGTTGTTAGAGTTTTTGAGTGAAGTTAATATAGAATGAACTTTAAAAATTATCATGCTCTACTATTATCTTCCAAGATAAAAATTGTTGTATGTTTGGACGATAAATTTTAAATAATCAAGGTTTTTATAAGAATTTGATGATATCTATTGATTTGGTTTCAAGATGAGGTAGATGATTTGTTTACAAAAGACAAGAGATTTAAGCCTGGTCAATGTTTTCATGAAAAATACTTTCATATATGTGAATTTAATTATAAAATAAGTTAGGGAAGAATATTTTAGCAAAAGAGGCATGTCATGTTGAACAATTTTTTGAGTTTAGCCTTGAGGGTTAATGGTTTAATGGTGCAATCCAATCTAGGTACCTTAATTTGATACAAATATCACAAGAAGGTTGTGTTGAGTCCTATGGCAATGACTTGGTTTTTTAAGTGAAGACATGGAAGAATTCTTAATACAAGTAATTTCAAAGGATGATTATTTATGTATGGTTGGTTGGTGAATTTGGATAACGAAAGGTAGATCATCATTCTTTAGGGTAGTGGCTTGCTTGTGCATCTAGTAGTCTTGTATTTTTTAAGAGTGATTGCTTAAGTGTTTGTTGGCTTGTGTCCTTGATTGCATCTTCTTCTATCTCTTGCTAAATCTCAAGGAATGAATAGTCAAAGATCAAATTTCATTGAAAATGGTGAATGTTTACAAATATTTATAGTGTTAGTTTTTTACATTTGTGTCACTTACTATTTCATATCACTTTTAAACTTAACAATTGTGTCACTTACTATTTCATATCACTTTTAAACTTAACAATTTCTTGCCTATTCCTTTTATTACCAAAAACTTGCTTAAGTGTTAGTCAAACTGTCAATAACTTTGTTTTCTTTGAGTTTAATCCTCATATATGTGTCTTGTTAAATATCAATGAAGTCTTTATTCAAGGAATTATCAATGGTGGACTTTATTCAATTTACAAGATCTTTTCTCTATGTCCATGTCTTCTTCACTATCCTTTGATGGTTCAATTACTATGCAAAAGTGTTGTTAGAGTGGTTAAACATACAAATTGTGATGTAAATTTTGTTTTTGTTTTTTATGTGAATTTTGTAACACCACCATTTAATAATGTAAGCTTGTAATATGCTATATTAGACCATCCAAATAGTAATATATTGAAGTTTGTCATGAATTATTGTAAAGTTTCTTTATCTAATAAAATGTAATCTTATTTCAGTTATTCTTTATGTTTTACTCATTCAAAACCCAAAATGGCTCAACAAGCTCTTGGTGATGTTAATTAGTTAGTTATAATGCAACAAGAATATGATACTCGTTTAATAAACAAGATATGTGATTTGGTATCTTTACCATCTAATGGACAAATTGTTGGAGAAAATGGTTTTTTCACATTAAGAAAAATACAAATGGCTACATTAATAATTATGAAGCACAATTAGTGGTTAAAGGGTTTCATCAAGTGTCTAGATTTAATTTTCATTAGTCAATTACAATTCCCATTATTTACTATTTACACATGGTTAGCCATTGTTTCATTTGGATGTAAATAATGTCTTTTAAATGGCTCACTTGAAGAAACAATGTATATGGCACAACCTCTTACGTTTATAGTTGGGGACAAATCCATTGTGTTAGATCGAATAAGATGGATTAAAACAAGCACCTCAACAACAATTTAATAGATTACAATTTAACATTTTTCCGTTTGGCATTTTGGGCAATAAAAGTCAATCTCCACTCTTCATCTACAAAAATGAGTCTCATGTTATCTATTTTCTGGTATATGTTGATGATATCATCATCATTGAAAGCTCATACAATGTGTTATTCTAGTTAGTGCTTTTCAAGAGAAACCTTTTCTTGATGGGCAAGGTTGATCCTTATTTGTTGCTTGAGTTTAGGAAGAACATGTGGTGAAGGTTGTAAAAGGTCATGAGTAAAAGTTAAGGTGGGATGGACTTTAAAATTTGTCACACTCCACTTGAAATATCTCCCAAGAAAAAATTATTGTGTCACCTAGATGATAAAGTTGCATTGGTTCCAAAAAAATATAGATTATCAATGTCAATGAGACGATCAACATCTTTATTAAAATATTTTTAACTTAGTGTGGATGTGAGGTAGATGAGTTGTTTCCAAAAGATGCGGGTTTTAAGCTTGTTTAATGCCTTCATGAAGCAAACACTGTCATAGACATGGACTCGAGTCATAAGATGAGTAAGTGAATGATACTTTAGCAAGAAGAAGCATGTCATGATCGAAGGGTTTTTCAAGCTTGGTCTTGAGGGATCGAGGGTTTGATTGTGATAAACATAAAATAATTCAATATGGATACCTTAATTTGATATAGTTACCACAAGAAAGTTGTGTTGGGTCAAATGTGAAAGGTTAGTGAGGTAGGTAGTGGCTTGGTTTTTTGGGTGAAGTTGGATGAGAAGTTGCTTGATGTTTATGAATGGTTGGTGGGAACAACGATGAATTTAAAGATGGGGTAGATGTTCAAAATCTCGCACAAGCCTAGAATGCTTCATTCCTTGTTTCTCACTTGTTCCAAACCCAAAACAGTTCAACAAGCTCTTGGTGATGCTAATTGGTTGACAAAAATATGATTTTTTTTTTAGAAACAAAACATGTGATTTAGTTTCTTTACTATTTAATCAATAAGATGTTAGGAGCAAATGGGTTTTTCACATCAAGGAAAATGAAAAGGACTCCATTAATAAATATAAAGCACAATTGGTAGGCAAAAGGTTTCATCAAGTGTCTGGATTTGATTTTCGTGACATTTTTTCTCTTGTGGTAAAGTGAATTATAAGTTGCACAGGTAAACTCCATGTATAATGAACACTATTCTCTTCCCCCCTCCATTCTCCCTCATCAAGACTCATCTTCACCCTCACCCTAACCCCTTTCTTTCCCTCCATCCAACCTTCCTCTACATCGCCTGTGCCTTTCAATTGTGTGATGCTCATTCGGGATGAGTGACCATTTTTTGATCTATTAAAATAATTTTCACTATGATTTTTTTACCTATTTTAAAAATTGGTCATCTTCAACAAAGGGTGGGCACAAACAAAAATGGTAGATTATGCATCTAGAACCACCCTCATAACCAATAAATGTCAAACAAAAATGGTTTTTCATTAGAACCTCTGCTTATTTTGGAAATGATTTTTTTTATCGGACATTCAACATGTAATTTCACAATTTATTGCTATTTTAAATTTAATCCACTCTTGAATTTTATTCATTTTTTTAAATCTTATCAAATGAGAAAAAATACAAAGAATGTTAATTTTACATTTAGTCTCTCAAATATCGTAATAATGCAATTTTGATATTATTTTTCTATGCTAAAAAACCTATTATGGGTTGAGTGTCATTTATTAGAAAATATATTTTTTGTTACTTAATGATTTGATTTGTCTTTTATTTTTCATGAGACACTAGGTGTCCAAAAAATTAATGCAGGAAATTGTTATAACTTCTATACGGTTTCTCATGGAAGATTTCCCTCATTTGCGTGCAATTGTTGACAAGGGCTTTGAAAACTATGTCAATATTTAAAAAGTTTGGTCACTCATCTCGATTGAGCATGACGCAACAGGGATGCATCTGAGAAGCGTATGCAATGTAGAGGAAGGTGAAGTTTTTCGTCGGATGGAGGGAAGAGAAGGGAGTTTGGGTGAGGATAAATATGATGCTTGATAGGGTGAAAAGAATGGTGTTTAATTACACGTGGAATCCACTTATGCATAACTGTGTCACTTTGTGTCTCACAACATCATTTAACGTTGTTCATGCAAATTTAACAGAAGAGATCAAATCTCATACTTTTTAAACAAAAATTATGACATAATCGTTTTTTTTAAATCATTAGATCAAATTGTTTATTGACCCTTAATGTAGGATCAAAATGGTAATTATACTATAAAAAATAATCTTAATTATTTAGAACATGTATCTCCTTATCTCTAATAAAAAAAAATCTAAAACTATTTTAATATAATCTTTCAAGTTTAGCATTGCAAATAGTAAAAATAATTCTTAAAAATGTGTGTGACTTTTTCTTCACACACTCTTGATCATATGGTTTTATATGTAACACAAAACCACATGACATAAGTTTTCTTTATCTAAAAGTAATATATGTACCCAAAGTTAACTAGATTTTTAATTAAAATTATAAATATAATTAACACCGTTTTAAAAAAATTACTATTACCGAAAAATATGAAATTGTTATCAAAATATTCAAATTCATCTTAATACTTGGTGGTAGAGTTTTATTGACTACAATAATCCACTCGATCCAATAGAATTGCTTCTCATAGAAAATACAGTAATTTGTAAAAAAAAAAGTTTGACTTTGCTTCAACTTTTGTTAGTCAAATGATAATAAAGTCATTTTAATGCTAATTAAATATTAACAAAGAATCAACTTGTACTAAGCAAGAATTGAAAAGATAATATTTGACTTAAATGAATGTTTTGCATTTTTTTTGGATTAAAATCCTCAAATTCTCATTTATTATTTAAATTTTTCATAAAATGTTTTTTCTTAGTATTTACAAATTAATTTATATTTTAAAAAAAGTATTTTTTTTTAAATTTGAATTTCAAATCATATATTTTACACTTTTACAAATTTTAAGTAGAAAGTTAATAAAAATGAGATATTTTAAGTATAATTAATTAATTAGCTAAATATTCACTTTATACTCTATGAAACCCATCTTTCATTATTAGATCACACTATAACTTTTGTAAGCAAAGGGTAAAAGGTTTAACTTTTTTAATTTTAATTAAATTAAATTTTTAAAAAAATGGAAAATAATTGCTAATGTAAACTCTTATAAAAATGGAAAGAGTAAAGATTTTTCCTTTTTTTTGGCAATGCTTCAAATCCTACCCTTAATTTAAAGGCACTAAGAAACAATTTAGAGCCTAAGTTACCCATAAAAGGAGATAAACAAACTCATAATCAATATGCAAATCTTTTGAATATGGCAATTGATAAAGATATATATTTTTTTATTTTTTTTAGTTTATTATATGTGTAAAAAAAATGATTTTTTTAAAAGTAATTCATTATAAATAAGTGTTATTATATATTAATCTATACTTTTGACACTAGCAATTAAATATGTCTCATAGTTAATTTAAAACATCTAATTTTATTAAAAGTCTAGTAATGGTTAATTGTGTCTTTAAAATATTAGTAATGAGAGATTGGAACGTGAATATAATTTAAAAAGTATTAGTGATATACTTTTTAATTTGAAAATTATGAAATTATTAATGTTTATAGTTTTGACCAATTTTTCTTGAAAGAGATAATTTTTTTTCCAACTTACTGTAGATACTTAACTAAACATAATGTAGATATTAATTGCGATCTGTGATAGATATGAATTATATAATAATAACTTAAATAAATTTTTAGTATGTTAAAATGTGTTATGAGTTTTGTAAAATAATTTTTTTTCCAATTTCTCTGAAATTAAAAATTACACTTTTTATTCCTTATAAAATATACGAGTGTTGATTTTCTTTATTTTTTTTATCTTATCAAAAATTTAAAATCAGAAAACACCAAACCAACACAATTCTCTATTTTCCGTAAGTAAATTTTAAAGACAAATTATATATATATTTTTAAAATTTATAACAACGTTAATCACTTTTATTAGAAAATACTCTATTTAGTTTTAATATTATATTAATAGTTAAACTTTAAGTTTAATTAATTATATAAATACGAATCTCTAACTAGATATATATTTTTAAATAAAATATAAAAATTAATAAAAAAAGTAAAATCAGAAATTAAATAAACCAAAATTACAATTAAATTTTAATTGAAGTGATAGTTTCAGATGATTTTTGACCCCACTTGTTTTTCTTATTATTATTATTATTATTTTTTTTTTTCCATTTTTAAAGGAAAGATTTACACACTACACACACTTTAGACAGTTGACACCTTCCTTACAGTCACAGTCACGTTTGCTGCCTTGTGACCACCGTGTTGGGTGCGTGCCAACCACCGCATCCACCGTTACCACCACCATGCCCCTCCCCAACAACCACCACCACCTTTACGCTTCTCTCCGTTCATCCACTTCATCTTCTTCTTCCTCCTCTTCCCATTCTTTCATATCCAAGATCCTCCTCCTCCTCACTCTCCTCCCTGTCTCCTTGGCCGCCATCGCCTTCATCCTCCAATGGCGCGGCGGCGTAACCGATCCAACCACCCTCTCCTCCACCGGTGGCTCCCACCACTACTTCCCCGGCATGGAGCCCTCTCCCCTCTCACATCTCTCCCACTCCCAGTCCCGTTCTGACTGTGTCAATCTTGGCCGCACCAATTCCCCTTCCTTCCCTTACTACCACAACTGGAAGCTCGACTTTGGAGCCTCTCTCACCCCCAAGGTTCCTTCTGTGCTTCAGTTTTTCACTTCCCCCTTCATTTGTTTTTCCAATTTAATTAGAATTAGAGGGTGTTACAACTATTTTTTTTTTAATTTTTTTGTTAGTAGATAATCTGGACTCAAATAGTAGGAATTGGGATTTTGGCTTTCTTTATTATTATTGGAAATGTATTTGGGGGTTGCCTTTTTTGTCATTGCTCTTTACTATGGCAGCAGTTTGAAGCAAACGGTTTGCTTCAGGGTTGGGATTTGATTTTTGGGTTTGGTGAGTTTGATCCGGGTTGAGATGGATTTGTTTAGAGTAGTTTGTGCTAGTTTTTGTGTGTGAGGTAAGGTGATCTGTGTGGGGGTTTATTTGAGAGTTTTATTGGTAATTGATTATTTGAAGGTTGTTTGTAAGGATGTGTTTGTGTAATTGCTCTTATTTTCAAGCGATTTTATTGGTAGTAGTTGTTTATATCTTTACAGATCTCGTTGGAATGATGATTTGAGTTGATTCCGCTGATGGGTTTGATTGTGTTTGAGCAAATGCTGCGAATGAGATCTGTGTTTTTTTTGCTTTTATGTGATCTGTTGTGCTGGATGCGTTGTTTGTGAATTGAGAGATTTTCTGTCAGTACAGTAGCTAATATTTGTGTGAAAATATGGTTGATATTAAGTGTTCTTATCCTTAAGTTATTTTGTTGAAAGAAAGTTTTTTCTCATTGTTCATTTTTAGTATGAGAACTTGATTTACTTTATTTCTGCATATGTCTTGAGAAGTATCTGTGTTGCTATTGATTTGATCCACATGTTCTTCTTGACGTGCAGATATGTGTTACGACTAGTACATCTGCGGGGCTTGAGCAGATTCTACCTTGGATGTTTTATCATAAAGTCATTGGTGTGACAAATTTTTTCCTTTTTGTGGAGGGGAAGGCTGCTTCCCCTGAAGTATCAAATGTCCTTGAATCAATTCCTGTAAGTAGACAAACAATGTACTATCCATCTCGGGAGTCGGATTTGATTGTTTTTTTTTATCTGTTTCGCCTTCCTCCTTTCTCTTACATACTATTCTAATTTCGTTTATGTTGTTTAAACCAGGGTGTAAAGGTTATATATAGAACAAAACAGCTGGAAGAGCAACAAGCTAAGAGGTTGATCAATTTTTTTTATCATTTTCTTACAGACTCTTATCTGTTCAGTTGAGTTTTTCAATTTACGATTGTAATAGAATAGTGGTCTTTGGAGTTTCTCGATTTGTAAATGGTGATATATGGAAGATGCTTTTAACCATAGTAGTTTCATATTTCAGTATGTCTACACAATGACTTGTAATTATTTAAGTTTTTTTCTAATTATTTTTGGTCATGCTCATTACTATAAAATTTTATTTCTTTTCCTAGCTCATGTTATGCTGTTACGTTGTTGTAGATATCTAATTTCCCTTTTGTCTTCAGGATACTTGTTATTCTAAATTGTAATTTTTTTAAGAGATGGTTTTGTGATGCTAATTATTCGTTCGTTCGTTGGTTGCATCAGCCGTATATGGAATGAGACATGGCTAGCAGGTTTCTTTTATAAACCATGCAATTATGAGCTTTTTGTGAAGCAATCTCTCAACATGGAGATGGCTATTGTTATGGCAAGGGTATGTGGCAAACTGTTTAGTTGCACTAATCCTTACCTTCTCTATTTTTAAAAAACTACGGTTTGGTTTGTAATTCGTTTCATCAACTCTGTTCTGCTTGTTGAAATTGAAATATCAGGATTCTGGCATGGACTGGATTCTTCATCTTGATACAGATGAATTAATACACCCTGCTGGTGCTCGGGAATATTCTTTAAGGCAGTTGCTCCTTGATGTTCCAGGACATGTTGACATGGTCATATTTCCTAACTATGTGAGTAGAATCTGCAGATTCTTTTGAATTGCTTGGTATTGATGTATATTTCATTGTATTGGAAATTTTTTTGCTATATTGTTTGCTTCAATTTTGTAACTAGTGCTGCTGTGATTATTCTTTTTAGGAGAGCAGTATTGAGCGAGATGATATCAAAGAACCTTTTAGTGAGGTAAGTCGTGAACACCGTATACAGTCATTCTGAAAAGTATCTAACTTAATGCAGAGAATCTGAGATAAATAGCATTTCGTGGATATGATTGTATTAAGCTCATCAATAATATGTGTAAATCTGTTTGCAATGCTTTTTCTTTCTTCAATTAACCATGCTGATCACTTTTGAATTTTCAAAATTGAAACACACTAGTTCATTAAGAGAAAGTAATGGATTCCCTATATCTATACATAGTTGACAATCACATTGTACTGACAAAGCTGGTTTTACTTAAACTCCTTTGAGTTCAAAGTTTGAGATTATTACTCAAACTGGTGCATCGGGTCACTGTACTTTAGAGGGGATTAAAAGCCTTGAAGTTTGAGATGTTGTGATGGCAAGCATCTATTGCTGGGTTGAGCATCATGTTGGACTTTTTTTCAGCTTACATAGGTGGGTAGGATAGGGTTGTGAGAACTTTAGAAGCTTATTAATCATTGAAATCGTTAACAAAAGAAGTTACCAGGCACCAAGTTCAAGACATATTAGACAAAATTAGCTAAATGAAAATTTGAAACCCAATTTTGAAGTAAATACTGGATAAGTGATCAGTACATTGCTAAAGTAAATCTAAATTATAAATCTGTAACCTCTTCTCCTGATCTGTCAAAGCAGATATCAATGTTTAAGAAGAATTATGATCATCTGCCAAAGGATACATACTTTGGAATGTATAAAGATTCTGTACGTGGCAATCCAAACTACTTCCTGACTTACGGAAATGGAAAATCAGCTGCTCGGATACAAGATCATCTTCGGCCTAATGGTGCACATAGATGGCATAATTATATGAAAACCCCAAAGTATGATCTTTGAATCATAAGAAATGTGTGTATCCCTTGACATTTTTGTTATTTCCCTGACGGTTCTTCTCAATTATGCTAGTGAAATCAAATTGGAAGAAGCTGCTGTTTTACATTACACGTATGCTAAATTCTCAGACTTAACTTCTAGACGGGACCGCTGTGGTTGCAAACCTACAAAAGAAGATGTCAAAAGATGCTTCATGTTAGAATTTGACAGATCTGTAAGTTTCCAGATTTTATTATTTGTTATTCTCTCTCCTGTCCTGTTCAATTTTCCATTTTGTCACAAAACAGGCTTTCTTATGCCAGTATGTAGAAGTGTAACTGTCTAAAAATTATGACTTGATATTAGAAATGAATTTTTTATGATAGAAAAGATAAATCTTTTGTTGAAAGTTTATGGTTGTGTATTTAAAATATGAATCTTTATGATTAAACTAGATAGATGAGATTTTTCGGATAATAGGAAATTCAATTATATTTTTGTAGTAATTTAATAAACAAAATTATAATCATCACCTTGGTATATGTATAAGCTATTTACTAGCTATTAATATCCATTCTATAGTGCTTTAGCTTGACTCATTTGAATAATTGAGCACTTTGAACTTGGTTAGTTTAGCTAATTAAACAAGACGATTGAGCACAAGCCGGAGTTCAATAATTCACAATTAGTTCAACTAATTTATACTCCTACATAGCCTCCCTGCATATGGGATAATGCTTCCTAGAGCTGACCCTCATTAGATTCAACAACAGAGGAGCCTATTGCACTGAACTACCCTTTTATACTTTCTGGTGTCCTAATGTTAACTTGTATGTGAACACTCATTCATCCTTACACCTTATCAATTTCAGGCATTTATCATTGCTTCAACTGCAACTGAAGATGAAATGCATAAGTGGTATGTCGGCTTCAACTCTTACTATTTATATATGCTCATCTATCCCATGTGTTAACTAACCACTGTTACTGATCTTCCAAAAACATTTGGGTCTTTGCATGTTGATCCAGGTATAATGAGCATGTTGTTTGGGGTGATAAAGACCTAAAGATAAAACTTTTGAGGAAGGGAGTGTTGACTCGCATATATTCTCCCATGGTAAGTGATTGATAAGCATTATAGGTGTAGTGTCAGGGAAGATAAAGAAGGTTAATGGAAGTGAACATAAAATATTATTGCAATACCCTGATCCAAAACCCTATATTAGGGTTAAAATTCTACTACTATTACTAAATCCAGGCCTGCAAATAATAAAACTAATAACCTACTAGACCCTAATATCTCAACAACAAGCTTATTTCCTTCTTTATTGAATAAGTGAATCATAGATTTGGAAAGTGAAAAAAAAAATGGAAGGGGCAGAAAGAAGATACTCACTGTATGAAGAGAAAGTTGGGCAGTTTTATTTTTCTGCTAGCTGTTTTCCCTCTATTTCCAAACACATTAAATTGTGTCACTTAGGATGGAGATATGACTTGGTAAGAGTTAATATCTATGAGAACTTTTACTTAATGGTATAAATAATTGCTTTTATCATCATGATCCTTGTACTGATCAGAACTCTTAACGAAAAGTGATGACTAGATAGGGACCCAATTAAAAATGATTTATCAGTTGATGGACTTTGTCACAGATTCTAAAATATAGGGACCTACAAAGTAATTCAACGTGTTTTTACGCTCCAAACTCATTTCCTCATGCACTGGTCTTCAGGTCATAGTCCAAAATTTAAGGGAATCTGGAGTCTTCAGTTCTGTCATTGCATCGGCACCATCCCTTTCCAAAGAAAACTTCCTGCTGTCAATTGATAGCAGTAATTCATCAAGAGCCGCTGATGCTGTGACCCTCTCTTCTAGAAAGGCTGGAAGAACCAAAGAATCTCAAGCAGCTACAAGGAGAGTTTTGTCTTTTGAATCTGCTGCATCATTTCACGAAGTGGCTGTGCCACCACTGTCTCCCCCTAGAGAAGATGACAATGACCTCATTTCACTCAATTGATCTCTCTCAGAGCATCCTTCCATTCAAGTATCATTACTATCCTTGCTTTTCACACGCCATATTGAAAGAATCTGCAGGACAAGGTTTGGTTTTTCTGATTATCCGAGCTTTGAATATATTTGGTGTTTGTTGCTGCTGTCCAAATGCCAAGTGTTGAGTGTTGTCACTGGGTTGTTTTGGAAGTGGATGACCCTTGATGAAAACAGTTAGATATGTTATTCAGTTAATTTTTTGTATAGAAACCTGAATGCCATTAATATGAATTATTTTTTATGCCCTTTTTTTAAGTCCAGGTACTAAAATTGTGATTAGAATGGCATTTCACTTGTGTTAACTATTCTCTGTATCATAGGGCTTATGCTACACAACCATTTCAAAGCATGTGAAGTTCTCTGCCAATGATTTCAAAAAGAACATCTTATTTTAGTTAGTTTATTCGCATCTATTTCATTTTCTCTAGTAGCATTACTAAATTAAACCAAAACGATTTTGAAAAGAAAAATTTATGAGTTTATCAAATACTCTCAGTTTGGCGAAGGAAACTGGTATCTGGTTTAGTACCTAAATTCCATCACATAACAAGTTGGGTTCTCTCTTCATATATATAGTCTTTGGTTTGATTTAGAATACAAATGATTGAGTTTTATTTTATTTTATATAACTTATTTTTTATGATAATTTTGTTTTTAGAATATTTTTAATATCAAATTCGGTGAAATATAAAAAATATAAATATTCAAAATTCATCGACCAAAAATACATCAAAGTATAATAAATATAAATTTAAACTAAATTACCATAATGTCTCAGAATAAATTAAATTTTGCTTTAAAGTAGAATAAAAATATAAAATACAAGTAATAATATTAATAGTTAATGGCAATATTTTTAAAATCATACAATATTGGTTGGATTATCATTCAACACATTTGGTAAAAATACTTTCAAGACAAAATTTATTTTGGTGACCTCTTTTTTTTAAAAATAATTTATTATTATTATTATTGATGAAGAATGAATACAAAAATAGGGCAAACTATACCTTGCATTGTTCCTTTTTGTTTAAATTTGCTTGAGTCTTTTATTTAAAAAAATAGTAATTTAGTTATTTATGTTCTAAATATAATTCAATGCGATCTTCCATTAATTTAATTCACGGTTAATATTACCAAAGTAATACTTATGGACTCTATTGACGTAAATAACAAAGTGTTAATAATATATAAAAATTAAAAATCTCTTTATGAAGAACATTAATATTTTTGTGTTAAAAAATATGAATTTATTTTGAATTGAATAGATTATGTTTTAATTTTGTTTTTACCATGACATTGGTGAGAATATGAAGAAGTGAAATGTCAGTGTAGTAAAAATATCAATAATATTGTTAAGTTCATAGTAATATTTTTTATAATTTTTTTTTTATTTTTCACTGAAACATAACAATAACTTAAAAACAAATTTTAAATAATATTGGTATAATTTAAGAGCTTAATAAACATATTTGCATATATAAGAGGTTCTTCTTGAATAAAGATAAAAGGAAAAGAAAAAAAAAGATGAAGATGAAGATAAAATAGCATCGAAGAGGAACAGAAGCATCAGCATATATCCATGGCGACATTCTTCAGCGTCTACAATCCAATTTCTCAACCCTCCGCATTCGCTTCCTTCAGGGCCAAACCCTTCTTCAACTCTCCGCCGCTTCGCATCCACGCCGCCGCCCGGAAACGGAGAAGCACGGTGGCGGCCGCGCGTGCGGGCCCCAGCACCAAGAGCATCCTCTTTGCAATCGCGCTCCCTTCCTCTCTCCTCGCCGTCACCATTTTCGCCGCACTTCGAATGGGCGATAAGCTCGACCGAGAATGGCGCGAGGAGGTAACCTTTCTTAACTTGCATTTCGATAAAACTTCTAGAAAAAAAAAATGTTTAGTTCTTAATATAAAATATTAGTTTAATTGTATCTTTAATTTTCAAAACTAAACAACTTTGTTCCATCGTTAATAAAACATGTAAGTAAATGTTAAAATCAAAATTTATAACAAGTGTTAACACTTCTTATTCGAATGTATTAGTTTTTAATTAACAATTAGTCGTAATTTTTGAAAAACTGAAGAATTAAAAGTGCAATTAAATTTTATGGAAATCAAAATTGTATAAGTATCGTTAATTTATGTTAAATTTATTTATTGATGGAATAATCTTTGTGGAGTAAACTTTTAATTACTTCTTTCGACCTTAAGACTACTCGTTTTAGTTCTTTTAATTTTGTTTAGTTTTTATGGTAGAATATTGTAGAGAGAACAAAATGAATTTAAAATAATATATATAAACACATGATTTTTGGGTGCAGGAATTAAAAGTATGAACTGTGTAATTATTGTAAGTGGATGATTAAGCTGGAATAATTGGTTTTCTTGGTAATTTGAGTTTTATGTGGTGTTAGTGGAATGTTGTCCAATGTCGTCTACGTGTTTGACGAAATTCCCCATGTTGGTTTATGCAACTGTGGTCACTCACTCACAGCAGCACTGTAGCTCTAGTTTAATGGGCATGGAGTTAGCAGTGCTGTTTCTTTTTAGCAAGAGGGAAATTCCCCAAATCTTAAAAGCTTTCTTGATATAACAGTAAAATCAATGAAATTATTCCAGGAGGCCAAAAAAATCTTCCATTGATTAGGAATTAAGGTAAAGTAGTTTATGAACGCTTTTCATTCTTGACCTACTAAGATGACTATTGCTTCGGAATCAAGGTAAAGTTGTTCATAAACTCTTTTCATTCTTGACCTACTAAGATGACTTCAACAGTGAGATTCGTGCGAGACAAAAAAAGACAGTAATGTTGTTTTCATCACCGTGATGTTGGTGTCAAATCTTTATCAACTTTATTGATGATTAATCTTTCTCGAAGAACTTGACTAACTATTTCTAATAAAATTATCTCTTTTTAGTCATGTTTTTTCCGACTACAAGACTCAAATTTAAAATTTTATTGAAGGGATTCAGGTCTAGGTTCAATTAAATTAACGAGATGAATCTACAATAATAAGGGTATGGTAATGAGTATTGTAAGAGAAATTAATAAATAAATAGTGTTATTAGATTTCACCGCAGAAAATGCATTCAAAATTATCGTAGGAGTGTATTAATAACGCTTTTTCATTAAATTATAAGATACTAGTTCATATTCTTCCAATAATAATATAGGTTGTTTGGTTTTTCCTTGTTTGGTGAGCTTATATAGCCTCAGATTCTGCTTCTGTTAGTGTCTTTGTGTATTAATTGCTGGTTAATGGCACGACACTCAAGTGAGAGAAATTCTTAGTTAGACAGAGTCAAAAGGCAGTTGACAAATGTAATTATGTATATGCATTCCTTGAACATCAGTTTGCTTGCTAGCATGACCTATACAACCTTGCTATTCTCAACGTGATATGTTAGTTTAGCACAAAATCTTTGCTTGCACCTTTAAGGACATTTTTGAGTTCAGACTCTAGAGGATTGATGATATACAAGTTAGACGTGTATACAAGACCAAACACACTTTTGTTGAGTCAAGACTCGAGTAGGTATTATTATTTTTTCTGCATAATTTTGATCTCTCTGGCTTCAGACATGACGGCTTCTAGTTAATACACAGTAAAACATTTGACCTTAAATTTTTTGAGATATTTTCTTACGAAGTTTTTGTCGTAGCTTCTATAATGGCTTCTTTGATAAGTAGGAACTAATTGAACCCATGTATAGAATTCTCCAATTGATTTTCTATTTCTGTGAATGATATGTGATTTCTGCTTGCATACATCTGAAACACTTGAGTCACTGGGCAACATGCTATGAGACTCTATTTGCCAATCCAATAAAGTATACAAAATCTGCTTGTTACTTTGCACACTAGTTTAAGTTTCTAACCTATCTTGTGTGTGGAATTGAAGACCAATTTTTTAGTTTTCTGTCCTTTTGATAAATCTTATGCGAAACTGGAGATAGGAAATTGATTTTAGGGGTTAAAACGGGTTATTATTACGCCTGATTTGTTGACATCTTTCACAATATCAGATAGCAAAAAATGAAGCAGCAAAGGAACTTGAGGGATATGACGACAGCGATGATGGAAGTGAAGACGACAGTATTGAAACATATGTGCAAGAAGAACCTGCCCTGCAAGAAGAACCTACCCTGCGCAACAGACCCAAAAGGGAAGCTTAAATTTCATTGTGTTTATAAATACATAATTTAATATAGGATGATCTTGCTGCAGTAGATCAACAGACTTTCAAATGCAGAGGGAGAGGGGAGCTGCCTCTATTTTGAAAATACCAATAAAAAGGTAAGGTAAATACACTACATTTCGTAGTTTTCACACTGGAACATGTAAGCGCAGAAAAATAGTTGTTTCATTCTTGATCTTAGCAAAAAGACTATGAGCAATCGCAAATCCTTTTGTAGTTATTCCCCAAAAAATATATTATCTCCAATTCTTTTGTCACGTACCTTAAGTCGAATTGAATTGTCAACTACATTGTGCATATTCTTATTTGTTACAGGTGGATGACTACGAGTTTCTCATAGTCTTTACTCCTAAAATATTGATCGGTTTTTTTAATTTAAATTTAATTACTACTTGAAATAAAGGAATGAATTTGGTTAACTCTATTGTGTAATGCAATAAATAAATATATATGACTTATTTTGGTTTGTTAAAACTCTGTTTATCATCATCCTTAGGGAACCTTTACGCGAGTTTAGGTGTTTTTCTGCTTGAAAGATCATCCCATAATTCTGCACATTATGTTCGAAAGTGTTATCTGGCGTTCTATGTTCTTTCCCTAAATCAAAGGTTTCTTTTCTTAACAAGATTAGTTATGCCTTAATTATCAAAGCATATTTGTCATTGTACATGATATCATATTAGCATTGTTAAATGTAAGAAGTAAAAAAAAAAACACCAACTTTGTTGTAGTGATTAAGAGTTCCATGTGTAGTAGTCGTGGAGCAAAATGTTAATAACAAATAATCAAAATCTAATACTATTGAGATAGAGTTAAGGGATTATTATATAAATATTAGCATTGGTAAATTAAATACAAATTTCAATTGTTAAACGTTTTAAAAAAAAGGTGTAAGCATGTATTTTACCAGCGTGAGAAAAACATGTCATGCTAGATAGATTTTAATAAATCAATGTTTGGTCTAAAAGTCCTTGTTATATATCCAACAATCATGTTTACTAGGAATTATATTTTCTTAAAATGTCATAATATATTTGTCTAGTATGTTTAATATATTTCTTAAAATGAAAAATATAATTATATAAAACTTTTACCCTCAATGGGAAACTTAGATTCCCACCCCCCTCCTGTAATTTTTTTTATGCATAAAAATAAAATAATTTCTAAGTTCTAGAAATGATTTTAAAACATTCATACAAAACATTAATTTTTCAAATTTAAGCAATTTGGTCCCTCCATTGATCCAGTAAAGCATTATCAGAAGGTTCTTTCCCTTTTCATTTCTGTCTACTAATCTTTCCACAATCAAACAATTTATATTTCAATACAGTCAAAATTGCATTTCAAGGTACAAAGTATAAATGATCACAAACTCAAGCCAAGGAACCAAATCAAAATTCATCATTGTAATCATAATGTATTTCCCAAAACTCCATCCTTTGGACTTAAACTGATATTGTTGAGTTATTGCGAAGGGATATATCGGAAAAAATACAACAATGAGTTTGAGTTATGAGCAACTCATAGTGATTATCCTTGCTTGAATTAAAATTATAATGATTTTTTTTTCAATGATTAATAAATTTGACATGAAACTTTGTAGGGCGTACTTCATCCCATTAAGGTTGGTATAATTTGGCTATTTCAATGTACAAGATAAGATACTAAGGATTTTGCTAATCCAAAAAAGAAACCAAAAAAAGGAGTAAGAAATTAGCATGGTCCAAACAATATTATAAATAAAAAATACTTCATATGTTAAACAAGTAACTGGGTTAGAATCAGAGATGCATTCAAGTAAATTCTTCAGAGTGAAGAACATTTAATCAATACACAGTACATAAAGAAGCTTTGAAACAAGGCAAATGGAAAGGTGTCTTGCTTACTCTATTGCTTGCAGTGTTCACCTCAACCATGTCTTTATCCCAGTTATTTTGAAGCAGCTAAAGAAATGGCCAGTAGTTATTGCTCTTCTCTATGTAATGACTAATCCCCCAGATGCTTTTGGAATATGCTGCAAATGGGTTAATACGTAGTTCTACAGGCTTAAACAAACATGCCATTCATATACTAAAAAATTTAACTCAGTAACTTTCCGAGTAGGAGTGACTCCAGAAATATAAGAGAAAACATGCAAGATTGGGTTTTCTATTTACTGTATATTCTACATTCATCATATTTGTAATCATTACATTCCTAAATTTTTGGATCATAAGCCATGTTAGCCTATGATTAGCTATAAACATCACAGAAAAGATTCCTCTCAACAGAATTGGATAACAATAATACTATTATAGAAATTCTTATGCTTTTATTTGGTGACCATATATAAAAGCAGGCTGCCCCAATTTATATTTCTTGTAATCCCTTCCACAACACAGCTTCTTCACTCGTTGCAGCCTTGCTACCTTGGGCACAAAAACAACTGTAAGCCCACTCCTTTCTTTTCTTGGCCCATTCCTTCTAGACCTGGATCACTTCCTTTGATGCTGTCGTATCAAGAGTTTCTAATTCATCTCATCGCCTGAAAAATTGACTTGAATGGCAGCTGAAAGACCTTTTATTTGAGGGCCCTGGGACCTGACGATAGGAAGGAGCAAGGGAGATCAAGTTTGAGCAAATAGTTTTTGCATAAATTCTTGTATGACAGGAATACTCTGTAATTATATATAGTCTATATATATAAATGTATATTAAATATCTATATTCCATTCTTCATTCCAAAATGGATTTATGGAAAGAACACAAACAATTGATATTCAGAATTCATGAGCATGTAAGAGCTTAAGCTATGATTTGATGTCACTTAAGCTTTCTGGAGCGACTTTGCTTTGTTTAAGGATGGCATCTTTGCAACCAGCAATTTATTACCTTTATAATGCAACTGTCCAATGCTATAGGATATGCGACAATCTCCATCCTGCAATATCTGTGTTTCCAGCCATGAAATTGAAAATATCGAAGATAATCCATTTCCAGATAAAAACAATTGTTGATCCTCCCAAATGCTTTTTTCTGAATTCAACATGTTGAACAAAAATGAGAACAATCAGTCCCCACAGCTATTTTTCAACCTGGCAACAGCTTAGAGCCCTTGGCTTTTAATTTTGATTCGAGACCAAAGAACTTCAAGCTTAATAGCACTAAGTCTGCTGTCTTTCTCTTCGTATGATCAATTAGTAATTCCTCATACACAATTGTATCAGATTCTGTCAAGTAGTTGCGCTCCCTCAAGTTTGAGAAAACCTTCCTAGCCTCTTCAATCGTTCCATGCTTACACATGCCAGAGATGATTGCAGAATATATGACATTGTCTAAAGAGCAACCTTGTTCCATCATCTCATTTAATACACCAATCACCTTCTCGGCATCATTTGATTTACATGCATGAATAATGGTAAGACTATACTTAAACTCCATTGGTCCATCACTAACACTGCCTAAGCAATCACGAACAAGCATCATGGCTTCGTCAATCTCTCCAATTTTGCAAAGCCCTTTGGCAAGGCTCCTATAAGCTGCAACAGAAGGAATGCAAGACATCTCAATGATCTTATTATGACATACACATGCCTCTTGAATTTCACCAAGATCAACAAGGCATTGAATCACAATACTATATGTGATCGAGTCAGGTTCCATCATGCTTTTCATTTCATCAAATAGAGATAATGCTTTCTTCACCTCACCAATCTTGTAAAGAGAATCCGTAAGAATATTGTATATTTCAACACTCACGTGACCCTTTTCTTTCAAGTGAGCAAATGCCTCCACAGCCATTGTTGGCCCGTTCTTCTCCACCAAAACGGAGAAGAATTTGGAGAGATCAGCAAGAACCGGAAAACCCAACTTCTGCATCTTCTCAAGCAACTTGCAAAACTCTTCCATCCTATTTGCTTCAGCATAAGCCACCAACAGCGGTTTCACAGTCAAGAAGTCCGGCTCAAGTCCCTCCCCAACAGTCACCTGGAAAAGTTTGTAAGCCTTCTGCAGCTTTTTCAAATTACACAAACCTTCAATAAGGCAATTATAAATCTCCAAATCAGCCGTATACCCTGAGCTCACCAAATCCTTCAACAGATCAAAAGCCAATCCAACCTTACCCCCAGCTACAAAAGCCTCAACCAGCTTTCCATATATCACCCTATCCACCAAAAAACCCTTGCTCTTCATCTCCTTGAACAACTCATAACCCTCCTGAACCCTACCCCCTTTAGCCAGCCCCACAATCATGGTAGCATAAGCCTTGGGATCCACCACCACTCCATCCCTCTTCATCTCCTCCCAAACCCTCAAACAGGCGTCCAGATCTCCCGCCCGAACCAGAATCCGAACCAGCGCCGTGTACGCAAACACGTCGGGCTTACACAAGCTCTCCCTCATCCTCCCAAGAACCTCCAACATCTCATCAATCCTCCCACCCTTACACAGCCCCTTCACCAAAAGCATGAAAGTCACGCTCTCCTCAACCAACCCATCCTCCTTGAAATCATCATAAACCGACAAGCCCAGATCCAAATGGCCAGTCTTGAACAACGCATCCATGACCCTGTTGTACAAAAACACCCTCGGCTTCACCCCAAACTTGTTCCGCATTTTGTCATACACGTAGTAGACTCTAAGCCCTCGGTTGGCGTCAGAGTGCATTCTGATCAAAATCTCGAACTGCTTCTCGCTGGGGGGCCTCCCATGCGAGTCCATCAGTTCGGGGAGTTGGTCCGCCGCGCGGAACTGGTGGCTGCGGTTCAAGCAGTAGGCGAGGGCATTGTAGGAGGCGAAATTGTGATGGTACCCTTTCTGGTTGTTCGCCCAGTGGAAGAACTTGGAGGCCAGAGCGTGGTTTGTTTGAACCTTTAGCACCTCCGCGACCAAGTTTGGGGTCACTCTGCGGAGCTTCTTGAGCTCTGCGACGACGTTGGGGCACCACTTGTTGTCGTTTTTGCGGAAGGCGTCGACGATGAAACGCGCAATCGGAGAGAGGCGGAGGGTGGGGGAAGGGGGAGAGGAGCGGGGAGAAGGGTTGGAGAGGAAATGTGGGTCCCAGTCTTTGATGTTGAAAGGTTTGGCTTTTAGGTTGGGTTTGGAAGAGGGAGTTAGGGTTTGGCGGTTGGAGAAGAGGCCGCCGCGGACGGTGGGGCGATTCTGGGAGGGTTTCCGGTGACCGTAGAAGAAGTAGAAGTTGTTGGGTTTGTTTGGTTGAGGAACCTGTGGAGGCATTCTCAGGATTTCTGCTTCTTCTTCTTCTTCTTCTTCAATCACTTCTTATTTCTGGTTATTTATACTCTTGGTAGTTAGTTACTTTGCACTCACTTTCCACATCTCCACTGTAGAATAGTAATGGATTCATATTTTAGATAAAAAAAATTAATTTCTTTTAATTTTTCTAGAGTAATTTAGTTATTTAAAATTAAAGTAAGTTATTTATATTTTATTTTTTCATATTTTTTCTTTGATTCGGCTTTGGTCATAATATTGTGAAGTCAACTTATGTAAAAACAATTTCTTCATATAACTAATTTGTGCACTTTCAACTATATAAGCAAAGAGCAACTGTTAATTTCACACCTCTCCAAATTACACCTTTTCAAATGATAAAAATATTCCTTTCCATTTGATAACCTCTATCATTTAAAATATGTAATTTGAAACAATGAAAAATACGTGTCAAAATAATATTTTTCTTAAATAAAATATACTGCAAGAATTATGACTAAATTCAATTTTAGAAGTAATACATAAAAATACATATGTTCCACATACATATTTTGTGAAAAAAAGAGTAAAAATCTAGTTTTTCATGTAGAATCTAAACAAATTAATTTATGGTTTAATGAGATATAAAAATTTATTATTTGGAAATAACTAGATATTAATTATTATACTAGCAAATACCAAATGAAAATTATTTTACAAGTTGGAAAAAAATGCTAGAAATGATAGAAGCTTAATTTAAAGAAGTAGTGTTGATTAAAAAATTAAATCAATACACAACCCAATGTTTTTTTGAAATTTAAGTTTTAGCTATTACAATAGTGATTATAATTTTAATTCATTATTATTCTCACATTTCTAACATCACTCGTTGTAAAAGAGTGTTGATTTGTGATGATTATTATGCAACTCAATTATGAGTCTTTTATAATTCTTGTAGGATTAAAAACACTTTATCTTTGCACTCAAATATATTTAATGAATTTAGGTTCTTTGGGGAGTAAATTATTTTAGTTTGTTTTTAGGTATTTTTATATTTTTACTTCAATTTTATTTTATTTTACTTATATTCTAGGTATATTATATTTTTTGTTCCTACATTATCAATATTCAATTTACTATTGTAATTTTTAAAAAAATCAATTTGGTCCCAAGATTTTTTAAAATATATGTAAGTTGGTCCCTTAAATTTCCACCAACAATCTTATGTGTAGATGACGTGACACACAAAAGTGTACACGCAAATGGTGAAATAAAACAAATTTATAATGAGTTTTTCTAACGTGACAATTGAAAGGTTTGAGAGGATGTTAAACATAACTAAATCGAGAAAAAAGATTAGGGTTTGTTTAATTACAATCAATGATTTGGTCAATTTGGATTCTTGATTTCTAATCTTAGATATTCTTCATGATTATGGTACACTTTTGGCAATTTGGATTATTGAATTCAAAAGGCAACTTGAAGGTCATCATAGGATTCATTTTAAATTCAAAAGCCTACTTGATGGTCCAAATGCAAAGATATCAGCAAAAAACCAAATGTAAAGATGACAGCAAAACCAAAAACAGATTACAATAAAACAAAAGGCAAAGATTGTAGCAAAACAAAGACAAAGATTGCAACTTTCTCACATATGGATCTTCGTTGTTGATTTCACAATCACTGCTATTCGCATCCAAATCATCTCGAAAAGTGTCACGCTTTTTGCAAAGAAGGACATCAAGGATCGAGGGAGAGTCATGTTGTTCATTATCGTCGATAACCATTCTCACACTTCCTTTCTCCCTTAATCTTTTTTCCCCAATTCCATTAGGCATAAAAGTTAAAATATAAAAAAACAAAAAATTTATATTAGATAATGTCACATTAACAAGTGCCCAATCCACGCGGACCAATGTTATTGCACTACGTAATCAATATTTAATGTCATTGGTAAAAACTTGATAGAAGACGCCAAATTATACATTTTTTAGAAAATCTTGTGAGCAAATTAATTTTTTTTTAAAACTATTGTAATAAATTGAATATTTGAAAAAAAAAATATAAGATTGCAAAGGTAATTAAACCTAGATGCTATTCCTTTATTTTAGATTTTTAATTTTTTTTACATTATCTTATTTTACAAATTTAAGACCTCTACCGGTGTAAAGTAATCTAAATCTTCTACTTTCTATGTACTTTTTCTCATTTTTTTATCTTTTCCTCTTAATCTAAACATCCTTAATTTTTCCTCTAATTCAATTCTTTTTTTCATTTACTCACTTTGCACTTTCTAAAACAAGATGTAAAAGAATGACTTGACAAAGGATGATTCAAGCATTGAAATGAATAAAGTTTACACACCAAGGAAAGAGAAATGTTTGTATTAAGTATTGTAACATTTCTGACAACAACCCTTTAGAGCTCAGGGATAAAGCCAATACCATATACTTTTGACAGCAAAACCCTTACCACCAAAATCCAGGCAAACAGTTCCACAATAAAGAAATCTGTTGCCCACAAAAAAAAAAACAGTGAGTTATAATCAAGAGACAAAATCCCTCTTTTTGTTTTTCTCCTTGTCCCAGTAATGACCTGTTTGACGGCCATCTCTATGAAATCGATTGCCATTATGTCGTCTATGAGAGTTTTCCCTCCATTGGTTGCCCTGATTCCACTGGCTACCCTGATTCTGAGAAGTCCAACCTCCATAGTTCCTTCTATATTGCAAATCACTTGAAACATCAGCATTTTCCTGGTGCTTCAACCATGTCTTCATTGGAGTTACATTCTTCTGTTGGTTAGATTTGCATTGCCATGGAGATTTGCCAATGTTAGACAAATTAGTTGACTGCTGTTGACCCCAAGAGCTGTCCCTAACTTCACCCCATCCTTTATCCTCTAAGTTTCCAGAATCCCAATCCTTACATTGATTTTCATGTTCCTTTCCCTTATTCCAACCCCATGACATATGAAGACCACCTTCCAAATAATTGTCAGTTAATCCACCATTTCCACCACCAACGCGACACTCCCATGGATTGTCAGTATTATCCACATTTCCAGAGTTTACCAGTTTCCATTCGTATACTTTACCAGCAGGACATTCCCAAGGATTTTCATCTCTAACTTCAGTTTTTGTTCTTTTGCTTTTCATATCTTCTATCTGTTCCTCATCCAGAACAGTAAACAATGCATTGTCTATTTCCTTAACCAGATCAGGATCAATTGACGGGTTCCAATCTATTTGATCAATATAAGTATCTGGATCAGGCAGAGAAATATCACAAGGAAGGCTGTTGATCTTTGCCCAGTAAAGCTTTTTGGCATTTTGGAATGCTTCTTCGGCGGCTGAATCATTCCAATCAGACACATTGCTGTGGCAGCATATCAACGTCTTAGAATCAACAATTTTCTGCCATGGTACCCATCCAACTGTAGTGCAGTACTTCTTCTCCCATTGGGGTATTCCGTCCTGCCAATACTCTTACAAGATTGAAAAACAAGAAATTCAGTATATTGATGTAAAAAAATGTAATAGCAATGTAATTCCCTACATCTGTATATTCAACCACAGCAGAATATGAAACAAGAGTGAAATGGAGCTACATTCCTTACAGATGCTGGAAACGGAAGATGGTTGAAGAAAATAAAATATATGCACCCATATAGACCCTCTCCGAGGAAGAAGTTTCTTACCAGCACACAGTATTCCCTCAAAATTCCCTATAACCCCTCTTCCTTTATTCTTGGTCCCATTTACTAATTTCTCTCTGCTGCTTCCTTATTCCTGCATCCCTCTTCTCGACTCCTTCCTCCCCACATGCCTATTCAGTTATTTTCCTCTCTCTCTCTCTCTCTCTTCCTCCACTACTTCTGGCATCACCTGTCTCACTTCTTCTCTTTCGTTCTCTTTTATAATTAGTTTCTTTCTCCTCTCGTACACCGCAAGGCCTCGTTTTTAGGCCCATTCTCCTATTAAGTATTCTTGATTGGAGAAACCATACCAAATAAAGATGGATAAATAGAAAAAGAGTAAAACTACAATTCAATGAAGAATTTCGCTAGGTGGCGATAAGTTTAACTAAATGTTCATTTACTGATATAAAGAAGAGAATATTGGTAAAAACATAGACAAGCATACTACATTAATTCTAACCAACTCAATTCATAAGTCTCTACCCCTTTACACTGAATATCTAATTTTGGCTTGGTTAGATGCCTTAGAATATTTCCCACAACACAACATGTAAAATATCAATGCAAGTAATGTTTTAAAGTAGTAGTACTACTAGGGATAATCCACACGTAATGCCTCCTTAGCAGCCAACAAAATTATGTTTGGCAATTCATAAAGCCTCTTATTTTCTGGTCACAATGCATGCCCACAGCTAAAAAGAGGGTAACAAAAATGTAAATAAAGACATAAATTTTTGTTCTCATCAAACTATAAATTTGCTTTTGTTTCTTTTATTTTCATTTTTGTGGGTTCTTCAATTCCAATCAAAATTTTAATAATTGATAAGAACACTGCTCCAAGGTTCTTAACAGAATTTTGGTAGAAAAAGAAATGGCAACAGCTTCGAAGGAATCGAGTCACATGAAAAAGAAAAAAACTCACAAAATGACACTTATTTGAGGACAAAATTTCAGCTTCTCAAATGCTTCACTCTAGCACCTTGAAGGGCCATTATTTCAGCTGCAACAACTAGTATCTGAAAATTCACCACCATTCAAACTTTGTAATGCCCCATAATTGGTCTGCACCACTATTTGAAAATCGTTTTTCTTTCTCCTTTGGGCTTTTGAACCCCAAACAACAGCCGATTATTAACAGAGTTAATAAAGAAAAAATATCATGTTAAAGAGCGACAAACAGTTTCTCACATACTCTCCATTTCAAAATGTAATGGTGTGTAATCTGTCATCGCAACTTGGGGTCTTGGTTTCACCAATACACCACCGTGACTTGGTGCCTTCTCCGCCACTAGTCCACCACTCTTCTCATTGTCATCCTATTCCAAGGTATTTTTTTTTCACCAACAGGTCCACATTCTTTTTATCTTAGTTTTCATATTCTTTTGTACTCTAATAAAACTCACTGTTCATGTCAATTCTCTCCACTACTCCCCATTCTTTGTTGCCTTTACTCTGACTCAGATTTTTTTCTCATTCTTCATTTCACAGTTTTTTTTTATCTCATTTTCACATTTTTCTCTACTTCTATAAAGATCTCTGATTTTCATGTTCTCTTTTACCACTATTCTTTTTCTGTCTTTTTTTAACATGATAAGATGCTCTCTGTTTTTTCATGTTCTCTATAATGAATTTGCAGTTTGACAATCAAAGATGTCAAACCCATCTCCAATTGCTTCCGCTGGTGGCTCTAATGGAGGAAATGATGCTTCCTCTCAACCTGAAACAATAGCAAAAATTGCTCCGGGTAGTGGAACAGACTTTGCTTGGAAGCATGGAATAAGCACTGATGGAGATCAAAGAAAAATTCAAAAGGAGGGGTTTATCGCTAGAAGCACCACTTGGCAGGAACTAAAAAGGATGTAATTGCTAACAAAAGTGTGGCTGAAGAAGTAAAAAGAGAAATGTGTTTGAGGTTGTTGTGCCTGCAGCAAAGGTTAATGAAAAACAACAAGGTTTGATATTATGATGAAAAAATAAAATAGAATGGAGAGGAGGACGTGGGCAGTAGTAGAAACAATTGTTATGAAGAAGGCAGTAAGCTCACAGGCCACAATTAATCAATTATTCACAAAGGATCAGTAAGCTCACAGTTGCAAATTTTTTCTATGAAAATGCCATACCATTCAATATGTCAAGGAGCAAAGGATTTAGGAGAAAAATGCTGGATTTAGTTTTTCAAATTATGGCCCTGGATTTAAGCAACCTTCATACCATAAGATTAGAGTAAAGTGCTTGAAAGAAGAAGTTAAGGCAACAAAAGATGTTTTGAAAGTTCATAGGACTACATGGAATAAAACAAAATGCACGGTAATGACCATAGGTGGATCGACAAGAGGAGAAAGACAAATTGAACTTTTTAATGAACAATCCATAGGGAACTATTTTTCTAAACTCCATAGATGCATCTGTCATCTCAAAAACAATAGATAAAATTTATAAAACGTTGGATGACATTGTTGAAGAGATTGGCAATAAGAACAATTTCCAAATTCTAATAGACAATGCTACCAACTATAAAACAGTTGGTGAGTTGTTAATCAAGAAAATAAAGAGGCTCTATTAGACCCTATGTGCAAGACAATGCACTAATTTGATACTAGAGGATTTTGAAAAGACACATGTCCATTAAGATACACATTAAATTGGATGGAGGCAGCGCATGACCCAATTAGAAAAGGGGTGTGTTACAATTAAATTGCCTAATTGGATTTGGATGGAGGCAATCAATTATTCATGCCACGGTTATAATTTTTGAAAACATATGACTTTATGGAAAACATTAATTAGTTACCACACTTTTTTTTTTAAACCATATGGCTCATTTTTTTTAAACAATATGACTCATTGAACAAGTACAAACTCCATGTGTGTATATAAGTTTTCATAAAATTTGCAGGATCTTACGATCCATGTTACGATCTCCCGATTTACGATTCATGTTTATCTTTCCGATCTCGAGTAGGATCTCAATTTTGACTATCATGGTTGTAGGCTATATTCTGAATCTTGAATTGCATTTCTCCTAATTTTAAAGTTGTTAAAAAAGTTAAAATTGGCCCACTAGAATGCATACAAAAGATGGTGGCTGACCATGAGGAGCAACACTTTATTGATTTATAATTTGAAGAATTCAAGAACCGGGAAAAGTTGTTTGGTAATTCCTTGGCTATTAGGGCAATTGGGAAAAGACTCTAAAAATTTGGTGGGAGTCTTATGGAGATCAACATCCATAGCTTCAAAGATTTTCCATTTGGGCACTTAGTTTGACATGTAGTTCCTTTGGATGTGAATGTAACTTGAGTACATTTGAGATGGCAAGATCTTATAAATTGTGAATTAGAATTAACTTATAGTACAATAGTAATTACTTATGTTTGCATTTGTATTTATTAGGTCTATACAAAGAAAAGAAATCGTTTGAAACAAGAAACTATGGATGATGTTGTTTATGTTATGTTTAATCCAAAATTGTTGAGTAGAAGGTAAAAGATCACTTTAGGAGTTTGAACTTGATGATATTTCATCCAATGTTGAAGAAAACAATGAAAACATTGGTTTAAATGATGCTTTAAATTCAAAATGGAGATGATAAATATTTGGTCAACGGTCAAGCTCAAGAAGAGGATGATGTTCCTTACATCCCACCTCTAGATGAGGAGGGTATTCTTATTTATATGCTTCATGAAGTAAATGGAGGTAATGAAGATCCCTTGAATTTTGCTTTTAATTTGAAATATTTAAATTAGATGTTTATTGTCTAGCTTTAGCCATCTAGGTCTTCTTTGCCTTGGACTTGGTACTTCATAGTTTGGTATCTAGGTGTTAGTTATTCACAAGTTGTGACTTTTGACATGCTTTATTTCTTATGGTTTACTATGAACATAAGTTTGACAAAATATTTTTAAAATACGCTAATGAGATTGATTTTTATTTAAATATTTATGTTATTTATATGGGTATAAATATCATATTTTTGTAGAAGTAGAAACTACGATCTCACGATTTACGATCTTGTGAGTCCTTCATGATTCTAACTATAATATAAATTTTGACTACCTTGGTCACCTCTGGCATCTCCTTGTTATGCAATGATTATTCTTTCTCTCATTTTGCTTCCCAGTAGTGAGTGTGTTCTTGGAGCACCTTTTTGTTTTTCAACAACCACCCATGTCCTTTTAGCATTTCCATTTTTCGATAACCATTGTATTCTCTTATCATTTTTGCTTTTCGGTTTCGGTAGTTGTCATGTCCTCTAAGCATTTTCTCTTTCCAATAGCTATTGTGTCCTTTGATCATTTTTGCTTTCTTGCAATCGTTGAGTTCTCTGAGCATTTTTTACTTTCTGAACTGTCATGTCAACTACCTATTTTTGCTCTACAAAAGTTGTCGTGCAATCTAACCAGTTTTAAGAAGCTTAACTCATATAATACCTATGTCCAACTTGAGGGATAATGTTAAAGATATGGCTTGAAAGGAAGAAGCATATTGAAGTTGATTGTTGTTTTGACAGAGAAAGTCATATTCAGGAAATATCTATTAGCTTTGTCACTATTCACTTTGTCATCTTTGACAACCAACCAACTAGCTAGCACAAGTCTCTTTATGGGTCTTGTATGAAATTTGTAACAAGATTTTCTTATATGATACATATATGAGTTGATTATGTTAGAGATATGATTTGATTATATTAAATATGGAGATATGATTAGAGAGGGAAATATCTTAACAAAAATTTCTCAATATTAGATATTGACTTTGGTCCTTATTATTGTATATCTTCTTTGTTATAAATAAGAATACTCATCTGCACACCTAACACATGAAATTCATTATATTCCTTCTCCGTTTCTCTCTTCTCAACGTGGTACCTAACCTGAGTAGTACCATCCTTTATGACCCTTTTTGTCACTATACATCTCAACACTCATGAACAACAACCACTTCCACAAGGATGAAGGCTTCTCTGAATCTCAAAACCCTTCTTAGCCTTAGCAATCCACCCAATAGGGTCACTTCCATAAGGGTTTGGAAGTTCAACATTCTAAAGAGGCTTTTAAAACTCCATTGACACCTCATCTTCAAATTTTGAAGAATGAACATCAAAATGTTCCATGGTTTACTTTGATGGAGTATTTCTAACCTGGGCAAAACTTCCTAGAAAGTATCCTCCATTGTCTATCTCCTTCTGCTTAACCAAATATTCAACAACGGTATAATGGTATCCAACCGATCAAGTTTTTCTCTCTTTTCCCCAAAATCTTTGTGAGTGTCTTGTGTAGCATTCCCCATTTTTTGTTTCTTCTCATTATGAGAATTGGATCTCGGACCAATGTATTAGACTCAAAGAAATTGCATACACAAAATAGGATAATTTTATAGATAACAATACTAGGTAGAATCATAATTGCACCTAAGCCCTAACAAAGAGTCTTCCTCCCTCAAACATAATTTTTTTTGTAGTTCTTAACAAAACTTTAAAATGGAAAAGAGTGTGTCATACTAGCACTCATCTTCCCTACAAGCATCCTCCACGAAAAGTTAGCACTCATCTCAGTCAATCATTGTATGAAATATCTCCATTCCAAAGATTTACCAGTAACTTAAGTGTTCAATTCCAATATCTTAAGCGCACGACAACATAGGGATTCATTCTAGTTCCTCGTCAAATTCAACAAAACATCCCTCCCCTACGCTAACAGCACAATGCCAAAGTCCAATTTTCTTTTCAAGAAAAGGAAAAACAAAATAAAAAACAGATAGGCAATTGAACCGTAAAGCAATAATTTGGAAAATACCAGGAAGAAAAGCATTGATGTTGTAGAATCTCGCAGGAGGCACCGGAGATCTCCGGCGGCGGAAGAACCTTCTACGGTTGTCCCATCTACCCATTTCCCACAATACCTATCAAAAGTTAAAAATGGGTTTCGTTCGCAAAAATTGAGGAAGAGAAAACGCAACAACGAGTTACGAAGACAGAGATTGTTGAAGTACAATTAAAGCACTCTGCGTTTGGGTTTCATTTATAGCACACGTTGCGTCAGCGTCAGCGTGTTCATTACATTATCGTCATCACCTGTTACACACTTTCAGATTGCTACCATTTTACATCAAAATCTGATTTTTTTTTCTTTTTTTTTCCTCTGCACGTTTTTTTACCCTAAATAGTTTGCATATAACAGAGTACATAACAAAATCGTATTTTTACTAATTTATACAACTCCATGTTATAAATAAATTTAAAATTGGATGATTATTATGAAATAATTATTTTATTACAAAATAACGTATACAAAAATTAAAATTAAAAGTAAAAATGAATAATTTATTGTTTTTAAATTAAATTGTTAATTATGATTGATTTTTCTTATTTAAAAAACAGTGATCATGTTAACAAAGTTATTTGTTTTTAAATAAAATATTTTTATATCTAATAATATCTTACTTTTACTATTTTTATAATTTATTATAATTTTTCATCAGTTATAATTTTATTTTTTATTAATATAATCAACAACAATTAAATAATGTTATTCTTTTTAACTATTGTTACCGAGTTCACTTTTTTGAATACAATCAATATGATAATTTTAATATTAAATGCAAATACTTTTTATATATAATATTGCATTATTACTTCTTTTTTTTTTTTTATAATATTGCATTATATAAATAAAAAAATTAAGCAAGATGAAAACTTATGGTAAACTGTTGAAACTCTTGTTTGACCGATATAATAAAATTGAATTAATATATTGCAAATTCTTCATTATAGTATAATAAATTTAAATTATTTCATTTAAACAATTTTTTAAATTAGAAGTTATTATATATACATTTCTCTGTAACTTTGTTATTTATGTTCATGTTTCATAATATATCTTATTAAGAGAAATGATACTGTAATTATATGTAAACATCATGCTCGCAAAAAAATGTTATTCTTTTAATATATTTATGAACCTTTTTTTTTTCTGTTATTAATCATCAAAGTCTTATTCAATATATATGTTCAGAAAAAAAAAACTTTATGGATCATGTACAAACGAAATATTTAGATGATAAATGAAAAAAATATTATCTTTAAATAAGAAATTAAAGTGAAGATTAATTATAGAAGGATTGAATTCAACTTATTTAAAGATATGTTAATTTTTTTATAAAAGCCTATCAAACAATTATATATATATATATGTACTGAACATAGCGTTCATGGTTCAGGACTCGGTGGTCGATTCTTGGTGCATAGCACAGGCAGGTCAGTTCGACTGTTGGGCCAGTAAAATGGGTCATGTGATTGGGCCAATTGGGCCGGGAAATCCGTTTTGGTATAATTGAAGTAACCTTTTATATGTAACATATAAGGCTATTAATAAATGGTATTTGTGGACCTCGGTGTACGTTTAGTGGAGACGTTATTTGGTTATGTTGCAGCACCTTGAGAGGGCACCCCTAAAAAGAACGTGTTTCTCCTGTTGAGTATGCTTTCAGTTGAGATGAGATTCTCGTGAGAGGAAGCTGTTACAAAAGATAAGGTATAAAAGGAGGGCAGGGGGGCTTGAGAGTAAAGGTACGTAGTTTTTAAAACTGAAACTGAATACTTCTTAATTTCTTGTAAGTCCTCACTGACTTGATCGTCGAAATGCAATCAACAGGTAGGACCCCCTTTGTTTCAACGAAGCTACGTTCCAGAGCTACAAGAGATAGGACAGATTCTTAAAGAGACAGACGGAGTTAAAACTTGTCATCAAAGTCAACCAACGAGCAAGTCAACATGCAAGAAATATATATATATATATATATATATATATATATATATATGAATAAGAGAAGTAAAACAATATTATGTGATTTATTTATCTTAATTTTTTTTAAATAAGGTTACATCCTTTTTTTTAAAGTTAAATATAAGGAGAGTTAATATTCAAATACATTATAAGTATTATCATTACCACTTATTTTTAGTTTACAATCTAGTATATAAAGCTACTTCTGACTCTTCAATTACACATGTTTCTTAAAGAAAAGTACATAAAGTCTTTTCTAGTTGTTGAGTGAATCCCTCCTAAATTTAGTATCAAGTACATTATGTTTTTTCTTTTCAGACTATATGAAAGGAAGTTATTTGATTGCAAGGTTTACACTCTTTAGAGTGGATATATAATATATCTCTTATTCTTCTTAGAGAATTACTTCACATACAAAGAATTTACAATTAGATATCTCCCTAACTTATCATTTAAAAGACAAACTACTGTTCTTACACTTAAGACTTTTAGTACTTTATCCCTTGCACTTGTAATGTCGATGATGCCTCTCAAGGCTATTTCCTCTTATTCTTGCACATTCTTGTAAGGTGGTGCTTTCCTTGTAAGAGTGTCCAATAAGACAGTTGATAGATGCTTACTTTCCAAGTCATTTCTTGTAAGATATTTTCTTAGATAGTCATGACTTTCTCTTAATATCTTTTAACTTATTGTGCTTTGAGGTAATTGAAACACATTCTTGAATAATATTGTTATTTATAGATGATAATCTGATGCTCTCCTTACGTCTATATTTGACACCTTTTGTTATCCTTGCAATATCATCTAATACTAATACTTATGGAAGGTCTCATCTATCCATCTGTGTAGAGGTTGTCTAATATGATCTCCTTGCCTCTACTTTAATCATAACTTATATTTTAGAAATAATTTTTTTTTATTGATGATTGAGTATCACTTTAGATATTTCGATTAAGCATGTTAGACAGTATATAAATATATTAAACAAACAAAAACTATCTTATTTATTATAACTTGATACAAAAATAATAACACTTAAAATATTTAAAACTTTTATCTTCAATTAGCTTAACTTGTTTTCTCTTTAACAAAAATGTTTGAAAAATTAATTTATAACTATACTGTATTATATATATATATATATATATATATATATATAAAGAAAATAACAAAAACTATTATATTTCATAAAGATTATAACAATTTGATTCATAAGTCCTTATATTAATATATAATATTGTGTGTAATATGTAAAATTATTACTTTTGGAACTACAATTAAGTATTTAAAAGTTTTAAAATTGAGAAGAGATTAAATTATATCAGTTAACTTTTATCAAATATTACATCATCAATAATTATATATAAAAACTATTTTTGTTAATTTAGTCATTAAGTTATAATTTTATGTTTATCAATGTTAAATTTTTGTTAAAAAAATAACAATAATAAGAACAATTCATAATTTTATAGATAAATATAGTTTTTTTAAAATATAATATATGAAAATAACTTTTAGTGAGTTTTGAAAAAAATAATATCCAATCGAAAAATATCCAACGTTTAAAATAAAAATACATTGGTATAATACAACTTCCCTTTTTAAATTATGTTATATTTATTAAAATTACTACAATATATAGATATATGAAAAAGGACAAATGATATTGTAATTACATGTGCAAAGTATTGATCAAATTCTTAATTTTTTTTCTATAACTACCACTATTGATCAAATTGTTCAACTAAACTATTAAAAATTTCACTAACAATTACTCAATCATCAATTATATGTCTATCAGACTTTATTTGATCACTGATTTAGACAATGCATTGAATTATTTATTCATTTATTTAAATTTATTTTTTTTGTGTATTTAAAAAGTATAAATTAATTAAATTTTTTAAAGCTTACCCTAATTTTATACATCAAGATACATATTAATGTCTTATTATCCGTTTAGGGTTTAGGGTTTAGGGTTTAGGGTTTATACATGTTAAGAATGTTTTCTAATTGTCTTCCTTAATAGAATTTAATGATAATGTTTTAAAAAAATTAATTTATTAATACACAACTAGTAACAATAAAAAAAAGAACATAAAAATATGGAGGGAAGTAGTTAAGATTTTTTTAAAAATAAATAACAAATATTATTTATTGAATAAGATATATTTCTCGTAATTGTGTAGGAATAGTATTTTTTCTAAGAATGAAAAATTCTTATTACAATTTATAACTTTTTTTCACACTCTTTCATGCAAGTATTCACCACGTTGTTTGTAAGATCACGAGCACCTGAGAAGCAAATAAATTCAACAGTCAAAATCATAACAAAGCAAAGTCAATTATCAAAATCATGAAAAAAAATTAATAAAATCAAATATAGAGAAAAATTATAAAATTGTGAGTGAAAATAAGTAAATATTTTGATGTTACATACCGATATTGATGACAATGGACTTCATTAAGTGACAACTAGTAATACAATTATCAACCGTATTAGAGAGGAATTCACTACAGTGTGATTCACAATCTTGCATACAATTTGGTTTAGGAAATCTTTCCTCATTACATTTGAGAAAACACTTCACTTTGCAAAAAAATCCAGCATCAGGTTTGCTATTTAATTGAGCTTGTGTAAAACTCAATAGAATCATGACCATGAGTATAATTCCAATAATTTTTATCTCAATTTTCCCCATGACTCTTCTTAGAATTCTCTCTAAGGATCTAAATTTTGTACAAAAGATCAAATCTCACTTGTGATATTTCAAGAAATCTAAACATAAATTTATAGAAAAAATATTGTAATATTTTCTTACTCTTAAAAATATTTAGTTAGTCAAATATATTTTAATAATGAAAAATATTAATATAATTAATATAATATATACAAGATAATGATTTATTTATTATTTTCATCTAATGATTTATATATGTAGTGAATGCCACATTTTACCTAAACATATTGTAAATATTAAAGCTAATTTAATTTAAATATATATTTTAGGAAATTTCTCATATTTATTTTACTGATTTTAATTCTTTCATATTAGTTTTAATTAAGTATTTATTGTGAGTTTAATTTTGTATGTTCTATTTTTATTGTACATTAGGAAAACAATTTTATTAAGATTATGGGATAGGATTTTGATATTATCTTGTCCATTTATGTAGATTCAAATGTATACAATGAAAAATAATAATAAGTGAAAATTATTCTCTTTTATTATTGAAAATATATATTTCCTTATGTTTAATAAAAAATTAATAAATACATTATTACAATGTAACTAAATTATTTAATGTGTTTTTTTATTATAAGTTTGATAAAAGAAGGGAAATGCATAACATTATTAAAATTACTATTTAGATCTAGATATTTTAATAATATTTTTAAAATTGTAAACATTTTTTAACTCCAATTAAATATGATTTTTTTCATAAACCATTGGACGAATATACTAAAAAAAATTATACATTCAAAGTTTTATAAGAATTGATTGATAAAAGTTGTTAAAGTATATAATTACAATATAATTAGCATATATTAGTAAGTATATTATATTATATTAATGGTGTATTTAATCTATCTCTCATGTTGATTCTTCTAAACTTCATCTTATCTTCATGTAGTGTATAGTCTTGCAATGAGTTTAGTCCTCTGGTCTATGTTTAAGTTTAGGTTTGATTAAATAAATCAAAACTTATTATTTATTATCATAAACTATGTATAATAGGTTGTCTATCTATATATTAGGTCAATTATGGCTTAATAATATTTTTTTTATTATAATAGATAATATCAATTTTGTGTATAGCAACAATATATATTACTAATCGTTTGGTTTATTTTAATATTTTTAAAGGATCAAAATTTCAAAAGCAACAACAATGTTTGTGATTAGAGCAAAAATGTGTATATCAAAATTTACGTTCTAAAATACATTAATTATGTAGTTCAGACACGGATACTGACACTAATACTGATACGACACGGACACAGACACATATATACGTATAATTTCTAAAATGTAGGATATGGGGACACAAATCTATATATTATATAATTATGAAGTATATAAATTGACAATAAATGTTTATGTGTGTAGGTATGTTCCAAATTATTATTTTTTTTGAAGCAGAAAGATGTTTTTTAGTATTGGTTCAAAAAGATTTACTTTTTATTTTTATAATTATAATAAAAATTTATACAATAAGTTTGAGTTTTTAGAAAATTAATGTATTTTTCCTTTTTAAAATTGTGTTAGAATCGTACTAGAATTGTCATAAATCCAACAAATATTTTTTGAATTGGACACTTCACGGATACGTGTCCTACAAGTGTCATACGAGTGTCTGTGTCCAATACGAGTATCCGACACCGACACGCCATTTAAGAGAAGTGTCTGAGCTTTATAGTACCTTAAACATACTTTGTATGTATGTTTTGATCAGTTGTATACTAAAGAATTTACGTTAGGGCATAAAAAAACTTAGTTTTTTTTTCTCTTCATCTCTATGTAACTCTTGTATATGTCGTTAAAGTGTTCACATATTTTTAGCGTTTTTAAATTATTGCTGTTTTAAAATGTAATTAAATCAATAACACAAAGAAATTCAATAAATTAAATAATAGAGGAAAATCAGATTGAATATTCTAGTTTAATAAATCTCTTATATAGAATTGAAAATGGTATGAAAAAGCAGTGCAGGTGGCATATTTATTGAACCAAACACTCCACTAGCTACTGCCAGTTTGGATTACAGAAGCAGTAGTCGTGGATTGGGTTTTTTATTGGTATGAAATAAATGATACATTCATTCTATTTAGTGTAGAAAAAAAAAGGCACCAATAGTGTTTTAAAGTTGATAAAAAAAAATGTTGTTATGATATCAAATCCATTAGGGATCATTTGCAATTGATCTTAATTATTATTATTATGTTATGTATGATTATTAAGCATACTGATATTTGGATCTCAAATTTATTTATAGTATCATTAAAATCAATTATTATATTTGAATTATTGTTTGTTTAAGATTTTATAGCTTGTTTTTAAAATACTCTAAAAAAGTAAAATATATATATATATATATATTTAAATTTTCTTTAATATCGACTCTAAATATATAATGTAAGAGTATTGAACGTTTTGAATAAATGTGTATTGTGTTACAGTGTACTGTGTTATAGTGTGTATGAGATTTCCTTTTATTGAGTTCAAATATTGTTGACCTCCATTGAAGGGTTAATAAATGCTTTATATACCTATATTTAGAGCATTTATTTGCAAGTCTCTTACTTGAAATTTCGTTTTAATCAAATTTGAGGTAATACCAACCATTAAATAAGAGAATGTTTAATATTTTATCTACTTAAACATATTACTAGAAATTTCAATTTTTTTTAGTAGAAAAAAAAAGAATAGTTAAGAAATAGGTAAAAAGGTCTTTGAAAGAAGAAGCTAAGCTCATTATGGAAGCAGATTTTAAGTTTAAAAGTCAAACTTAACATTCTCGATTGGAATTTTAAGTCTGAACGTGAGAATTCTAAACCTGAATGTGAATTTTTTTAGGCTAGTGTGAGAGGTCTAATGTAGCTTGAATGAATAATTTTTAAAGTGACTTGCATACCCATTGAGAAGGTTTCATGCATTTGGAGGTTTAAATCTTAGTTTTGGAGTACAAGAAGCTTTTCACACAATGAGTGAATAACTTGAAGGCTTGCCTTGTGCTTTCATGACTCTTTAATTTACCTTCTTCATTTTTATAAGTAGTTGACTATGTGTGACTTGTGGTTGTATGATTTTGATAAAATCCTGCACTAAGATATCTGAACTACTAGTTTTAGAAGAAGGTTTTAGAAGAAGTAAATCATGTAAACAAAGAGGTATCACTCTTAGTGGGAAGGAAGTCCATTTGGAGAAGAGTGGTAGAGACTTTCTGGAACCATGATCATGGAGCCTATATGGCTTTGTTGAAACGAAAAACTTGAGATGAGTCAGTGGAAGAAAATCTTGGAGGTTGTTGCATATAAACAGGAGAATCCAACTCACCATGAAGAAAAACATTATTGATATATATTTGATGAATGGGTCATCAGGAAGACAGGGCAATTGTAAGAACAACACGAATAGTAGTTTTTTTTTTTATGAGAATGTTGAAGGTGTCAACAAAATCATGTCCTTCACGTTGGTGGAAACCTTTGGCAACAAGACGAACTTTGTAACATTGAAGAGAACCATCCACATTGAACTTTCGTTTGAAGACCCATTTGCATCCAACAAGATTAGCATTAGAAGGAAACAAAGTTAGCGTCCAAGTGTTGTTTTGTAAGAGAGCATCATACTTAGTTTGCATGACATGAAACCAAAGAGGATTAGCCACAACTTGTTTATAAGTAGAGGGTTTAAGAAAATCATTAGAAAGAGAAGTAGTAAAAACTTTAGGTTTGTAAATACCAACTTTGGCACGAGTGAGCAAGGGATGAGTGTTATTATCTGGCACAGGAGGAGGAGAAACAATGGAGGTGGGAGAAGAGGCCAATGGAAGAGGTGACATCGTGAAGCTTGATGAAATGGTAGTAGCAGCACGGGTAGATTCATGTGAAAAAGAAAAAACAGTAAGAGGTGTAGTAGAAGAGACAGAGGTATCAGTAGAAGTATCATTGGGAATAAAAGGATTGTTTGGCATAGAAAAAGGAAAGAGATACTCATTAAACAAAACATTGTGTGATATAACAATCTTACCAGGAGGTTGGAGACAAATATAACATTTCCTCTTGTCATCATAACCAAGAATAGAACATAAAAATGTATGAAAGTCAAACTTGTGTTGGTTATAGGGGCGTAACAATGGGTAACAGACACACCCAATTTTTTTTAGAAAATTATAGTTAGGTTTAATGGAAAACAACTTTTCATAAGGACATAGATTATTTAAAACAGGAGTGCGTAATATGTTAATGATGTAAACAGTAGAAGTAAAAGCCTCAGCCCAAAACGCGAGAGGAAGAGAAGAAGCAACAAGAAAAACAAGTCTAGTTTCAACAACATGGTGATGTTTCCTTTCAATGAAACCATTTTTTTGGTGTGTGTGGACAAGTGAGACGATGAGCAATGCCAAAATTACGTAATCTTTTAGTTAAAGATAGAAATTCTTTGATGTTGTCACTTTGAAGACTTTTGATAGTGAAACTAGTTTATTTTTCAACAAGGAGTTTAAAATGTAAAAAACACAGTAGTGATCTCAGATTTGGACGTGAGAAGATATAACCAAGTAAACCTGGAAAACACATCAAGAAAATCAATATATTATAAAGAACCATTGGTGGAAGGAGTATACGAGGGACCCCATATATTAACAAAAATCAATTGCAGAGGTGCAATGTAGAGAGTGAGAAGAAGATGAAAAAGGTAATTAATGAGATTTAGCCTTAGCACATGAATCACAGAAATTAACATTATTATTATATGAAACATTTTGTAAGCACATAACATGATGAACAATTCTAGTGAAACATGTCCAAGGCATTTGTGCCAAATATCATAATTGTTCACAACATTATTAGAAGAAGCAGTATTAACAGAGGGTTGCAAAGCTTGTTGTAAGTGTGGAAAAACATAAAGATCATCATGAATTTTTCCTTGGAGAATTATCTCTTTTGTATCTTGATTTTTGACAAAGCAATGATCAACAAAGAACTCAAAGAAGACTCCATTATCACGTGAAAATTGAGATACACTTAAAAGATTCTTGTTAACAGAAGGCACATGTAAAAGATTATGCAGTTTAAAGGAATGAGATGAATGAGTAATAGAAAGAAAAGTAGAACCAAAATCACGAATGCTCATACTTGAACCATTACTAAGTTGTACAAAATCATTACCAGTGTAAGCATTTTTGTTGGAGAAAACAGAGCGGTCATGAGTTATGTGATGGGTTGCACCAATGTCAGAATACCACAAGGGATCTTGGATATTGGAAGGTGTTCCCAAGATGGAAGGTTCAAACTAATCAAGGTTAGATGAGGAAGGAAAGAATATAGTGTTGAACAAGGCTTTGATGTCTCCAAATCTCTATGGATTGCTTGAAGACTGGGTGTAACTTGTGTGTGTGTTCTGAGTAGTTTGAATTGTAAATCCACTCTTAGTTAGGATTCAAAGTTGGTTTAAATCAGATCCTTTGAAAAAGAGTGTTTTGCAAAGAAGTGGAAAAACAACCAGTTGTTTTATCGTTTCAATTGGTTGTTTGACACTTAGTGATTTTTGAAACAGGTTTTGAAAAAACTTGAAATTGGTTGACTTGCTGTCAAACCAATTCAATCGGTTGTTTTGACAATTCAACCGATTGTTTTTTTTGAAAACTCTTAACAACATCTGTTAAGTTTGGTAAATTTGTTTTAATTGATTCAAAATTGTTTTGCCTCCTTCATTAAATGCTTTTAACTACCTTTTGGAGTTTAAATAGGTTGTTTAACGCTCTTGGTAGTAAGAATATGAGATTAATCTTTTGAAAATAGTTTTCTCCAAGAAAATGCTCCTGGTATACATGTTTTAAGTTGTTTTTATAAACTGCTGATAAAAATAACCGGTTGAATCGCAAAAACAACCAGTTGATTTTCTGGAAATCAACTAAAACAGTTTTGTAACTTGAGCATTTTCATTCCTTTGGCTTTGATTCTTCATTGGCTTTCTCCATACCTTCAAAGTTTGTGAAAAACGTTTAAAAACTATTCACCCCCTCTTGTTTTAGGCCTACAATTCTAATATATAGTATTAGCAGAGACATATGAAGGCGATTTATTATCATAACGGGTCCAACAAATGAGAGTTGTATCGCCAAATTTAAAACAAAGTTGACACTGAACACGTGCTAAAGACGTAAAAGAAGAATAGTTAGTCCAAGAAGTGTGTGGGCTACAAAAAGATTGTTGGCGTTTGGTGTTATTATATGATATGAAAGATCCATGACCACCACGAAAAATATTTCCACGAAAAGATGAGTTGGAAGATGGCGAAGAAGACCAGTGGGTAGAGGAAACATTAGCTTGAAAGAAGGGACGTTCAAGAGACTTGTGTTTCTCGAATCTTTCTTTTTGGGCTAAAAGCAAAGCTTCAATATCCTCAATGTTATAAGGATCAGGATGGGAGGTGATAGATGTGATAAAAGCATCGTACTCTTATGGAAGACCATCCAATATAGTGTCGGTGTGATCTTCAGAGGAAACTGGAGAACCAGTGGCAGCAAGGGAATCCACCACTTTCTTTATGTCAAGAAGATAGGTAGATATTGAACGTTCGTGTTTAGGAGTTTTCAGCTGGAGCTTGAGTTTTCGAATTTTAGCGCGAGTGTGTGAAGCATAATACACCTTCAACTTTTCCTATATAAGATGAGCAAAACATAATGCAACCACTTGTGTTAACATAGATGGAGACATGGAGGGAAGAAGCCAAGCAACAAGCAGATTGTCTTGTTGCCTGTGCAGAAGAAAAACATAACACACAGTGGTGGACCCAGGTAGAAACTGTGGCAGGGTGATGGAGGATTCCAAGAAAGAAAGAAGATTGAGACCTTCAACTTGGGCAAGAACCAGTTGACTCCAAACAAGAAAATTATCATCAGTGAGTTTGAGAGAAAGGGCAGTGGGAAAAGTGTGAAGTTGAACAGGGGCAGTGGATGAAGCAATTGTTGGAGTAGAGGTTTGAGAGGAAGAAGATGACATTGTGAAGAGAGAAAAAAATTGTGGCTCTTGATACCATGTAAGAATAGCAGAGCAGCCAGAAAGAGAAAGAGAAAGACAAGACAAAAAGAGATACTATTTCTATGTAAAGAGCACATACAAAGGAGAACTATATATACAAGAGGAAGCATCTACTATGTAGCATAGTAGGCACTATATTGACCGTTAATATCAACAATTAATGAAAAGACTTACACAAAGTAAATCATATGGTCACATTAAAAATTTTAATATTGAAATGAATTTGAATATGATATATTTAAATATATGTAACTCATACATTATACATTATGGTTGGTTTAAATATAAATTGTCGTATTTATTTATGAACCACTTATTTATTATAATTGTTTTACTAAAAAAGGTAATATTTTGATTTTTAAAAATATTAAAATACAGAAAACGATTATATTAATAGAGGTAACAAACTACAATATTAGAACCAAAATTTATGTTCATTCTCAATTCTGTGAATAAAGTTTTTTCAATTCAAAGAGATAAAACCCATTTGATTAATCTTATATCAAGTAAGTGAGAAGTATTCCTAAATTTATATTTACAAATTTGATTAATCTTATATCAAGTATCAAGTAAGTGAGAAGTATTCCTAAATTTATATTTACAAGTGGTAAAGTATACTACATGTTCCCATAAAAACATAGATAAAATGTCAAGTTTCACGAATACATAGTGTTTCTGCTAGGGAGATGAAACCTAGAGAACTCTTAACTGACTTCGTCTTCCTTCCTCCTATCCGTCGGTCAACTCACACTTCAACTTACTCCTTCAGTCTTCGTGCTACTCTCTCAGGTCTCGGTCTCCTGATCACCCAGTCTTTGAGGAAAATGCCGAATGGGGGTACCTGCAGAAGGCACTCCGACGCTCAAGTTAGCAAAGGGCGTTCGACACTCGGATGATGTGTACAGTAATTAATGACGTACCTTGTTCTTGAGATGTGCGTTATTTATATTATTTTAATGAATTTACCTTATTGGGCTGAATGAGGTGAGTCGCACTTAGAGGTGTATTACCTAATTCATAATAATGGTTTAACTTTACTGACCTTGATTGAGCGTTAATGGATCGAAGGTGTCGGTCGTCCTACACTGAAGTGTATCGTTCGGTTGACTCGGCTGTGGAACTGGGCCTGGTGCTGAATGTTCGGTCCATACCAGTACACATCCTAAATTTTATGATTACTTTGAGTAATTATCACTACTCTAAGCTATTATTAACTGCCCAGATTTCATGGGCATGGTACTACACTAATTCATATGTGAAGAGAAATATTAGTGTTGTATGTTGGGATAAGTTGTTTGGAGAAAGAATATAAGAAAAACAGTAGAGACAAGCTTACGTTGTCATAATTATTGATGGGTGGTTTAACCTCATAGTTGTCTCTTGAGGATAATTCAATTGAATAGGATAAAAAGTGGTACAATAATAAATAGTCCCAGTTTTGGTCCAAGTTTGTTTCCCCTAAAACGTTCATTGTATCATTGAGGGTAGGCCCTGATTCACCAAGCTAACCAAACCTTGATTCAGTACTCTATTAATAACCAAACAAACATCTTTTTCATTCAAAGGATTCAATCCTGAGAAGTCATTTTAAAGTAAACCATTGCGTGACACACTCTGTGCTTTTGGTTTTCAAATAGCCGACCAGAACCCTCACTTCCCGAAATCTTTATCAAAAGATGAGATTTCAGAGAATGTATTATCACATTTCCTCTCTTTCCCTCCTTTTACAGCTGTCTTTCTTCTCTTCCTCACATTCTTTAACTCTTCAAACACCAATCTTAAACACCCACCATTCAAGTCCAAATTTTTACTTCAATTATGTCACCGTGCTATGTTTTAAGAACACGTTTCTCAACCCTCTTGTCATAGTATAATAATCATAGAGTTAAAGACTTCTTTCACTTTGTTCCTTACTTATTATATATTAGTGTGTGTATAATGGTTCATCAGATATCTCTGCACCCATCTGACTGCTACCTACCTTTGCAGGATGAGTTGTTGTGAGCAACTTTATTCACTTAGTTTCCAAGTTCATACATAATAGAGATTTGACTTTTGGGGCAGTGCCATATGAAATCAAAGCTGGTTCACGGAAATGCCATACTATTGGGTCTATGTTTCAACTGACAGATAGTAGTTGCTATCCTTGTAGACCACCCTGAACCATACTTCACCAATTTGACAATCCTAGTATTATAATGAAGGGTTGCTGCTTCTTGCTGTTTGCCATTTCTTTTACATTATGTAGGACTTTTTTTAATTAACATGATTTCTTATTAGAAAATGTTTGACTGGAAAAAACAGATGCATTGTTATTTTAAATTAAAGTTAGATATGTTTTTGGTCTCTGATGAATTTTACTTTTGGTCTTTAATAATGTTTTTTAACTTACACACTTTCAAAACTGTAGCCATGGTTTTTGTTTGTTTGTCATAAACAAATATATGAAGTATTTACCAACCATAGTATTGAATATTTTTTATCAAAAGAACTTGATCAGTTACATGCAATAAAGTTTGTTTTCTTAGTTTATTTGTTTCTAAATTGAATTCCACTACAATGTTGTAGAAATTGTGTACATTGCAGCAGTGGAGTGGTGTATAATTTGGTGATTTCACTATTTTTCAATGAACAGGCATATGAACATGTGCCAGTTGGAAAATTTGGAGGAGGCCCACAAGGCTGAGAGCAACTGCTCATTATTATTTAATCAATGGCTTTCTTAATGAAAGCAAAGTGGGTCTGTTTCTTTGCTGTGGAACACTTCCTCTTGAGGGTCCACAATTTGAACAGAGAAAGCTCATCATGCATGAGAAAGAAGAAAAACGGGAAATGATTGCAGTTGCACCCACATAAAAATCATATCCACTTCACAAAAGTTCCAACCTTGTGATTTCTAACTATTGGGGAAAAATAATATATAAAAATCTTGTTATCCGTGCCCATTGTGAAATCTATCCAAAGTTCCTCATTCTTGGGTATCTGATACTATAATAAAGAATGTTTGGTGATTTCAAAGGTATTCCATCTGATTTTAGTGACTACACTGCGCTTTTTTCAAGCTCCTAGTTCTCTTAAACGGTGATTCTTGACCTTTTTAAAGAGTTTATTTTTGTTTTATAGCACTTTTTCAAAGAGTTTTCATAAGATGGGTAAGTATGACAGTGGATGTTGGATCACACTATATCTGCATCACATTCATAATTTTTTTTAACTATGCTGACTTGTGTGCATTAGTGTTAAAATTACTCTGAAAGTAAAGTTTTTATTAATGTGCATGTTTTGGTCTTTGTAACAACTATTTTGCCCCTATGAGAAGCCATTCTATTCTATGACAAAGTCTGCAGATGGTTCCTTCTTTTTGGGACAAGTGTAATGTTTAGGTTTCAACAAGTCCATTTCTTAAATCAGTTTAGTGTCTACTCACAAGCCAATTTGTACGTTTCATCCATCTACTTGTTCAACCTGAGTTGGGGCCACTAGATAGACAAAAAACCAAGATATATGCTGTATAAGAGAGGATTCTTCTCAGATCAAGGAAACGGGAGTTGCTCCATGTGATATTGTTAAATGGCTAAGAAAGGTTGGTTTAGCATGATTAAGAAGATCTTTTTATGGGGGGCACAGTCCTCACCAACGAAGGTAAATTTTCTGCTCATTTGACTGATAATTCTCTTTAAGCAAGATTGTGCTGCTCATGAGACAAACCTGTTTTCAGAAGGAAAAAAGAAGGGTGTGGATATTTGGGAGGGTTAAGACCAAGAGATTGCCTTCAATTACAGCTCCACCACCCTCTAAAGAAACGAGACTAAGTGAAGCTGAAGAAGAACACAACAAGCATGCTTTAACAGTGGCCATTGCTTCAGCTGCTGCTGCTGAAGCTGCCATTACTGCTGCTCAGGTTGCTGTCGAGGTTGTCAGGCTCCAATCAGCTCATCAACAACTTAATGAAAAACAAGAACAGCTTCAACCTATCAGAACTAGGCACGATGCTCCTCATTCCACACACCACTGCCAGAGGAAGATGGAAGAATCTTCAGCCATCAAAATTCAAACAGCATTTAGAGGTTACCTAGTGAGTTTCTAATCTCTCTCATTTACATTTATGAAGCTTAAATCCTTTTTCCACCTTGTTCACTTTTCTTAGCTAAGTGGTCTTTTATTGGTTTCAGTTAAATTTGAGAAACCAAATACAAATAAGGGTACACAAATATGTTGAGAACTAAAACTTGGTGATGATGTTAGTAAATACTTATTCATTAGAAGTCTTCAACGAACTAGTGATTTCCTAAATTAGAATAAGGTACCTTGGGAACAGAAACTACTTTTTTATGTAACATAATTCACAAATTTGACCAATTAGTGATTACCCAAATCGAGAATAAGGTAACTTCTGAACAGAAAATAGAGTAAAATTTTTGTGATCATATTTACCAAGTTAACACCAAAGAGAGGAAAAGAAATCTGAAAGAATTAAGGGAAAAGTAACATAAGTTACGGTAGATGAAAATAAGTAACTGAAGTCATATTAGTAGATTCTTACACACAATTCACTAACTGGTGAGAGTTGCAGTCAAGGAAAGCTTTGAGAGCATTGAAGGGAATAGTGAAGCTTCAAGCTATCATTCGTGGAAGAGCTGTGAGACGCCAAGCTTTGTGCACTCTGAAGTGCTTGGAGTCCATAGTAAGTATCCAGTCACATGTCTTTGCAAGGAGACTCCAAATGGTTGAAGGAAAATGGGAATGTGGTGAACATGAAGATACAGAAGGTTCAAGAGACAAGATAATAAGGGTAGGGATAACATGTTCTTGTTGTTCATTAGTTATGTTCTCATCACATCAAAAAAGTAAATTTTCGCTGCCAATGTAATAATCTGCATGTTATTGTGGATGGAAGCTTACAAGCATATTTTTCTCACTTGTTATCCCTTGCACGGTTTAAATTTGAAACATGGCTTTCATATTTGTCAGATGGACTCAAACAGTGAGAGAAGGTGGGATGACAGCATGTTGTTGAAGGAAGAGGTAGATGCCTCTTGCATGAGCAAGAAAGAAGCAGTTGTTAAGAGAGAAAGAGTAAAAGAATACTCATTTAACCACAGAGTAAGCTATTAAACCAGTTTTTCTTTAGTTTGGGAAAGCATGATCTATCTTCATATTCTATTTTTATAATAACTGAAAGGTATGTTTTCATTTTGTTCTATTTCCAACAATTTCCTTAAGAAATAGTGTAGTTAAGATCTTGTTATTTTCGCTGTTTTCTGTACAAATCCTTCAAAGTTGGGGAAAAAAGAGAGAACAATGTGATATTCTTCTAGTTATTTGTGGAAAGAAGAAAGGAAAACAGAAAACATTTCTCAAACCAAATAGGCCTTATTGTTCTCATTCTAACATAGAAAACACTTTCAGAAGTCAGCTGAATCAGAAAGAGATAAGATAAATGGAAGATGGAGGTACTGGATGGAGCAGTGGGTAGACACACAACTTTCCAAGAGTAAAGAACTTGAAGATTTAGACTCAGTTTTCAGCTCACATCACTCTAGAACTGGGAAGGAAAGTGGAAGGAGACAACTAAAGCTAAGAAATACTCAGATACAAAATCAGGTTGAAGGATTAGATTCTCCAGCACTTTCTTCAAGGAACACATTTCCCCACAGGAGCCAGACTTCAGAGGCAGAAAATCACTCATTCCCAAGCTCACCAGCAATTCCTACATATATGGCTGCTACAAAATCAACACAAGCAAAAGCAAGATCAACAAGCTCCCCAAGAGCAAGGACAGGAGGGAATTTTGACATGAACTCTGATAGCTATTCACCATGCAAGAAAAAGTTACCACTTGTGACTTCTCTTAATCAGCAAAGATCTCCTAGCTTAAAGGGCCTTCCTAGACCTCTGAAATTAAGTCAGACATTGAGGGATCTCAGCATTAACTCAGATTGTTCAGTGCCAATTAGAGATCAAGAAAGTTGCTTCAAATGATAGATACTTCTTGTGTTACCATTGTTCCTCGTACCATGGGGAGCTTGAAGAGATGAAATTGTTTGCCATATTATATATGTAAGTAGAAATTAATTCTTTTTTTGGTTGAGAGTTGGACTTGAATGTGACAGAAAGTTGTTAATTTTTTCAGTGAGTAGTTGATCACTTGTGTGCTCTAAAGTCAAAACTCAAAATCATATCAAATGCTTCTAATGACCATATCCAATTCTTTAAAAAATGATCAAGAACTTTTGAAAAAAAATGAAAGAGTTATGACATTTTTAGTTTGACTGGTTGCTGAAAAACGTAAAAACTCTGCTCATTTACTTGCATTTGGTTTTAATTGAAATGCAAAAATGTGCTCTATGATTTCAAATTACATTTTTTTTAAAAGTGCTCACCAGATTTGTTATCCTTGAATTCTTGCAATCTGAAGAAAACACTGATAACCATAAAAATGTGCCATGAGCTTGAATCACTATTATTATGTTCTATGTAAGCCCATAAACAAGAATGATGGAGAAAAGAGTTTCCAAACTTAAGTTATGATTTTTTCATCAGACAAATAGACAAATGTACTATCTATGTTCTTGTGGTTTGTTCAAGGTTCGGAGTACCTTAAGATTATGCTATGAAATAGAATCACTAGTTCTGTGTTATGAGAATCCAAAAGCAACCATGATAGAAAAAGAAGTTTTCAAAACTCATGTTACGATTTTTATAAGAAATACGGTTTTTGACCAACAATTTCATAAAACAAATGACATGAATTTAACCCTAAAATTTCTTAGAAATACCTAATTTAGAAACCTATTATTCTAACCCACCACACTAGATGTCTAAGTATCAATCAAACAAAGAAAATGTTTGAAATATGTAACTTGAGATGTGATAGAATTTAAAAAATTAAGAGAAAAAACAAATTATTAAAAAAAGCTTGTGAAAGCATCTTAAGAAGAAAACCCTTCTTCAAATATTGTTCAAAAAGTTTTCCATTAGAATCTTACATTGATCTTAAAAATATATTTTGCCAAAATGAAAGTGGTAAATTCAAATTGATTATTTATATAAGAAACTAAAAAGAAAACTAACTTATATTTTTTAGAAACAAAGTTAAACAATTATTTATTATTAGTGATAATTCATTATTTTGGTATATCTTTCTAAAAAATGAGGTATTAATATGTTCTTCTTTAGTTCAAAAATTATTTTTAAAATAGTTTAAATTTTTTCAAAAGGTTATGTAGATAGATAACTAGGATGAATATGCTAATGCATGAATCACATATACTTATACATTAAAGAATAATACTTACACTATTAAAATAAAATCATTAAATAATTTTTTTTAAAAAGAAATAGTTACTTATTATATTAACTAAATTTGATATTATTTTATAAATTAAAAAAATTATTAATATCTAAATTAATTTTTATTATTGATAAATAATTTTTAAATTATTATTTAAATTTTATCTTAAACCTTTTATTAAGTGATTAAAAATAGATTTTTTGGTTTTTGTTTTAGATATGAAACACGTGTTTAATGTCATAGTGTCCTGAACCTGCCGACATAGTATGCAAGGTTGGTGAGATGCAGTCAACCTAGTCATCCTCTTTACATAGATTGTTTCTAGTTAATGACACTTTCAAAAATTACAATAAATAAATTATTTCACTAATTTTTACAATTTTATTTTTATTTTATATAAAACAAATAATTATAATTAATGTATTATGATTAAAATTTAGAATAAAATTGAGTTTTTAGCACAAATTATGTTTTAAATTTATCAAAAGTAGTTTATCACTACAAGAAAATCATGAATAAAAATCATTTTTTTTTAAAAATAATAATAAAATAACAATAATAAAAACTAATTTAGAAACCAAATTATTTTAGTCTCTAAAATAGTCTCTAATTTAGTGACTATAGTAAAAAAATATTTTTAGTTTTTAAAATTTAGTTTTTATTTCATGATTTTCTTGTAGTAGTGTACTATTTTAAAAATAATACTACGATTCAACTTTAACCAAATATATTAAATAAGTAAAAAAATTGTAAAAGTACTTTCACTATGTATAACAAAAGCTCTTAAAAGTGATCTTGTTTAAATATGATGGTTAAAATCACTTTCTTTCAATTTAGTTATTTGAGTTTATATTTTATGCTATTTCAGTATATTTTTTATGGAATTAATTAATTAAAAAATATTTTAAATATATATTGCTTTAAATTTATTGAGAAGTTAACCATCTTAAATAAATACCCATTTAAACAATAGCGTAAAATCATTTAGATTTTTAATGTATAATTAAATTCAATAATAGTTCATAGAATGATATTTAACTACAATTAACATATTTTAAAATTATATTCTTCCTTTTATATTTAGAAAAAAAAAGACCGTATTGAATAAACGCAACATTTAGCAACAAAATTGAATAAATACGTGTATTAACGGTTAATTAAATATCTCATATTTCTAATTCAGTGTTGCTAACATAAAGTTATTTTTTATACGTTTCACATTTTTAAAAAAATTAGAGAGAATGCATTTTGAAGACAGGTTTAAACTATTTTTTTAAACTATTTTTCACACTTCCTCAATTAAATGTATTCTTTTGCAAAGTTCAAATATCTATATATTAACAACATATAAGTTTCTAGCTTAATAAATAATAATATTTTATTTAATTATTTAATATTATGTCATATATTTATATTTATTTATTTTAAAATATATAATAAACTATTTATTTAATATTATGTCATATCTATATATTATTTAATATTGTGTCATATATTTTCAGTTGGAAACTCAACATTCCTTAGAAAATAAATAAATAAAAGGTAAAACAGCATTTAGATTTCTATAAGTGTATGAATTTATGAAATTAGCTAAGACAATTTAAAACAATCTAGTGCAATTTATGATTTAGTCTAAATTCAAAACATTGAGTGATTGAACTGATAATATTAACTTAAACATAAAAGTCATAATTACCATAAATTATTACGTTTAAAAACTAATTAAACATTTTAAAGAAATCAACTAAATTCGGACTTAATAGGAGTCATGAAAACAATAAGTCATAATAGGGTTTTTCTCATGCAACTTCTAAGAGATCTCAAGAAAATAATGGTTGAAGATGAGGCTTTGAAAAATGTGGAGAAGAAGTATAATTTTAGTGTTCATCATGTGATGGATCCATCCAAAGAACCTAAAATAACATCACTTCCTCTTCATTTAAAAGAAAAATCATTTTTCTTTTTACGGTGAATTGTGCTTCGAGTTGGGACACTAAGGTGATGTAAAAAACAATAATAATGTCCTATTTAATGTTTCTTCTCCTTAGATATAATAAATATAAGTGTGAGTGAATTGTAATTTCTTGCTAGGATTGCCGTCGGCGACCATCGAGTCTATGTCATATAGTAGTGTGTCTACGGTGGAAGAGAGATGTCAAGAGGATCGTTAGAGATGATGGAAAATGGGGTTGAAGGTTATTTCAGACAACAAGTCATTTTACGGTAAGTTTGAAAGTCATGGTATTTTACGGAGGTTCTTAGACACATGGTATTTTACGGAAGTTTTTAAATCCACGATATTTAACGGAGGTTTTGAAACTATTGATATTTTACATAGGTTCTTAAAACAATGGTATTTAACAGAGGTTGTGAAAAACTTTTTATGAGGTTTAAGAAAAACCCAGGAACACTTTTCCCTAGGATGGTTTTGCAGGGGAAACTGCAACTCTGGATAAATGACTTAATAGAGGTTTTGATCCTAGATGATGTAAAAATAAACTCTCGTTAAAATCATTTTTTATTGTAGTGTAAATTAACAATATAAAATATATTAAAAATAAGGATAAAATTTATTTCTAAAAAGGGATAAAGTTTAATAAATAGTATACTTTTATATCATTTATAAAGTATGAAGTACAATAAGAACATAATCAAAGCAAAAGTGAGGTTAATATGGAGAGAAAAGATAAAAAAAAAAATCATTAACTAATAAAATATGTACTTTTAATTATTTATTCTATGATTTGATGAATTTTGATTATATGTTTTTATTTGTATTTGTAGAATTTCTCAAATTGTTAATATAATATTTTTTTAATAGGTATGAGATTAGATAAATGTTGGATGCAAATTATTGATTATTATTTTATATAATTTTGTAAAACAAACGTTGTTGTTAGTTATATTTATTCTTTTTAATAATCTAGATTTAATTCAATTATATTTATCTATTTATTTCCATTATTTAGAAAAATATGTTATAAAGTTTGTTACTAAAATCATAATATATATAATTATATTATTATATTTATTATATTATTATCGACAAAATAATATGATTATATATGATTTAATTAATTAAGTACAAAATTTATTATTATACATAATTGCATAAATATTGATAATGAGGAGATTTAGTTAGCTTGAATGCTTATATTATAAACATTAATTTCATTAAAATTTACTTAAGTAAAATTAGTGGATGTTCTTAGCAAGAAGAAGTGTGAATCATTCAAAGTGGAATAAGTAGGGCTTAGAGGGAAGTCAAGTTGGATCCTCTAAATAATGGTCATCGAACTATTGAGAAATACTGAATGAGGATGCACCTACAAAAGATTTTCTAATACTTAAGTCAATCAGAATTAAAGAAATTTAAGAGTATGATTATATGAGAAGATTAAGTGAGAAATTCCTAAGGAATCAATATGTATTATAGACTTTTTGGTTTAGGTTAAAATAATCAAAGATAAATTTAGAACTATCTAGTCATTTAATTAGTTATAATCAAATCAGTTATCATGTATATCTAGATATTCTAACTATTTGGATTGTAGATAAATTATATATGCATATCTTGAACGGGGTAACATATCTCTAAATACCTCAAAGTTATATAATATGGATAAGAAGTTAGCATTTAGACATTGCAAAACACAACTATTTTTTAGATTTTTCAATTTTATTTCAGAAAAATATGCAGTAAAATTTGTCATTAACTTCATAATATATAATATACAATTATAATTATTACTTTATTATGGACATGATGATATATTAAAGTAAATAAATAATAAAATATGAATATAATTATATTTAAGTTAATATCATAAACACATATTTTAAAATAAAATAAGACAAATTAGTGTTACTTTATTAAAAAAATTTAACCTCACATTTATTAAAAAAAATACCATTTGTTTTGTTTTCATTCAATTTATGATTTCTAAATCCATCAAATATAATAAAAATATAATAGAATGTAATATTAGAAATTTCACGCTAACTAAAAATAAAAATATATTTTAAAAAAGTATTTTATAAAATTAAATTATATTTAAATTCTATTTCTTGAATTGGTATAAATATAGAGATAAAACAAAACACAAACCTATAACTAAAGCAAAAGAAAGATGAATTCAACATAAATTATTAGATAAAGTTATTTGGTTAGATATTCATCGACATTTAATAATTTTATATAATAATTTTATTAGATATTACTCTTATTTAATATAAAAGTAGGTTGAATCTGACTAGTAAAGGATTGATTGACTTGATATCCTTTTTCTTAAGGATTTTTTTTATTAAACTTATTTAATTAAATATTTTTTATTAGATCAGTATTTTAAGAAATAATATAAATTTCTTTTTATTTAGTTATTATATTCTATATTTATTAAAAGAATTAAACGTAACCTTTATTTCTTTTAATGTGACTACAACTTTGGCATTTAACAAAATTCCTTCAAAAATATAGAAGCATCCCGATTATTTTGATACTTATTCTATTAAACCAGTTATTTATATGTTAAAAGAATAAAGCAGTTTAAATATTTTTATTATTCATATAGAAGTTTTTGTTGTATAATAATTATATTTTATTGAAATTTAATAAAGGTATTATGTTTTACAAATACATAACTAATGTATATTATTATAAAATTG
>Ga0123342_1000155_pt1:0-87500 | contig 88536 bp, 34 predicted proteins | sample Turbeawhitnodule_FD_89960 | JGI IMG/M metagenome (GOLD analysis project Ga0123342, IMG submission 89960) | Root nodule microbial communities of legume samples collected from Mexico - Turtle bean Mexico white nodule | ecosystem: Host-associated > Plants > Roots > Nodule | place: Mexico...
ACATACATATATATATATATATATATATATATATATATATATATATATATATATATATATATATATATATATATATATATATATATATATATATATATATATATCCTTATCATCACATCATTATCCATATTTTTATGTGTGTACATGGATGGGTGGCATATAGGACCATATTTATGTGTTTGATAACACAAAGATTAGATGTCATCATCATGTGTATCAATTACGGCTTGAGAGGTTCAATGGTGGTGATGATAATAATAAGTATATTATTAGTATGATGGTGTCCGGAGAATTTTTGTATAAGATTTCTGGTGTGTGTTGATGAGTGAAAAAGGTGGTAGAGAGCAAGTGTTAATAAAACGATGTTCCTAAAAATTGGTACAGACGGGTCATGTGTATGTTGGATGTCATGAATCCATGCAAAAGAAATGAGGAAAACGGGACCACTGGTCTGAATTAATCGTGTTTAATTAGTGATCGAAAAGAAAGAGAATTGGATATAATGTGTTGAGATCCAGGGCACATGGAATTAGGGTTTAGTTTAAGTGAGTTAAAGGAAATATGATATTCGAGAATGAAGGGAATGCAGTTTGATTAGGCAGGGTGTGAGTGAAAATGTTGAGGTGATGAGCAAGGTAAATGAAAGTTGGAAGATGGGAAACAGGGGGTGTAGGTGTCGGGATAAACATGACACCCACTTGTTTAAGGGCTTTTTTAGAGTAGTTGATTGATTAGTTTAGTTAAAGTGAGAATTATTAGACTGAGAAACAACTCAAAAGCATGAGCAAGGGAATCCCGTCCGTGCCACGCGCATATTCTTTGGAATAGATTATCCATTCTGTATTAAACAAAGGAGGAATTAATTAAGCAGAAAATGATGTTGATCTGGGTTAGGAGGGAATCTCTCGGTTTCTCTCTCTTTTCTTTTTCACTGCTGACCATGCTCTATGCACCTTCATCCTTATCCTTTATTACCTTACCTTATACAACCACCTTTATCTTTACTTTAAATCCAGTTATAAACTCTAGTAAACTTGACGAGGCATCACGCTTTGCAATCTCATCTTATCTTATTTTACTCAAAACAAATATGTCTATTGTACCCACCATTACCATAATCCCAACTTTCCCCCTCACAAATGGAAAAATGACAAAACACATCCACTGCTCACTTTTGGCCTGAAAACGATGTCAGGATATAATAATAACCAGAACAATTAAACATCCATCCCAATCACTGCCCCATGGCTCCTGACACTGTTGACGAATTCCCCATGCACTTTCTAGCTTTCTGCTCATGGTTCATTGAATCCATCCTAATTAATGGGGTATTCTCCTGTTTTGACAACCAGCCTTTGTCTTTCCTCTTTGTAGGGGAGACACTTTCACCATATTAGGTAACTTTTCCCTACTCAGTTCTAACCCCCTCCCTATGCGGTAGTAAAACCAATCAAATTTATGTATCACCAGGGACACAAACGGACGCAAAAATATGCTAATACGGAATGGATGTTGAGTGTGGGCGATGTCAAGCGTGGCGGCTACAGTTGCTCTACGGGTATAACCAATCACAGGATCAGATAGTGATTGGATCTGCTGAAGACGAGTGGACAAACAGGGACTATTATTACTACTGTTCAAATTACAATACTTTTCAATTTTATTTAATCAGTTATCTCTCTCATGTATGTATAATAAAAGAGTTGAAACAAGAAATTTTAATAATAAATAAAAATATAAGAAGAAGAAGAAGAAGAAGAAGAAGAAGAAGAAGAAGTGTGTGTGTTGTTGTGACAGAATGAAGATGAATAGAGAGCTTACGCGTGGAGTGGAAATGGAGTGCGTGGTCCCAGTAAAGTGCTTAAGGGGTAGTGACACGCGTTAAGGTGCTTGAGTTGCCCCCATGTGCGTCTCTTTGGTATGGCCAATGCGTCTTTATCGTCTTATAACTCTCTCCCCGTGCCTTTGCTTCAACTTTCTGTACTACTCAACTCCTCCTTCTTAACGAATTAACGGCTCACAACTCAGCTAACTTTTTTTTTTTTTTTTCTCTTTCATCATCACAAGAGGACGAAACAACTTCTTCTTTTCTTTTTTACCTTTTGTTATGCCTATTATTCTCTTTCAAAAAAAAATTATTTCTCTAAAACTCTAAATACCGTTTAGCATTAACACTGTATTTATTTATTTTTATATTTTCTCCTATTTGTTTTTCTTTTTTTCCTTTTTCTTATATCACGGTGTAAGGCTAAAATAGCGAAACATGTCATGTGGTGTTTTTTATGATGTCGTTCAAACAACATTTTGGATTCCATATTTACCAAACCAAGACTAGTTGCAACGCTGGGATCACCGCCCAAAACGTAAAGCTTGCCACGCAGACACTATTTCACTATTACAGATAACACGATATCAGTATATTATTAGAGGATAAGTTTTACCTATTTTAGTTCTCTTCTTCTTTTACAAAAGACATTATTAATCTTCGTAAATCTATATTAGAGGCTAAGTCTCTCGATGAAGCCAGAAAATAGCCACTAAACAGAAATCTCAAATACCTCTAACAATTTAAAAAAAACTACAACCGAAATTGGAGAAATAAATATATATTTCATGCGAAATAAGTATCCCATTTTAATTTATTTTATTCGATAAAAAAATTATATTATGTTATTATGTTATAATAAGTTTATATTATTATTGTTTTAAAATGTTATATGCAATGCATCTATTTATCCCAAATATACACGAATCAACTTTATCACAATATTATATTCATGCATCGGAGGAAGAAATAAAATAGATTTTGAATAGAATTGCGGCATGCAAGATTGTTGAATTCGGTACAATCAGTGAGTCATAGGACGACAGCACATGATTCGTACAAGTAGATTTTTGGTTATAATTTTGCTTTGATCAATCGAGTTGTGGAAGTGTTTAAATTTGGTGCAGTTTAATTATAATGAAGAGAAGAAGAAAAGAACGTAAGATTAATTATAGGAAAAGAGAAAAAGAAAAAGTGATTCGAATTCACATTGAGATTTTGTTAAAGGAAAACTGTGGATGGTTAAAAAATGACACGATAGGAGGCCATGCAATTTGGTACGACACTGAAAGGTCTGGAATGAATGGTGAGGATAGGGTTTGTACAGTGATGATAAAGGAAAAGGTCTGAAACTGCAACAACCTTTGTCTCCATAGGAACCCCTGAAAGATAAGCTAGTTTTTGATCATTGCATTCGAGAGAGAGAGAGTGGAAAAGAATGGGTGTGACGGGAATGTAACTTTTTCCCAATTTTCTTTTTTCTGGCCTATTCACTGATCCCACCGTCTATACTTTTGTGCTAGTTCAACAATTGCGACATGTTAGGATAGAGAAACCTTTTTGAAGGATTACAAAGGGGACACGCTTTATTTCTTCTCCAGCATTGAATCTGAATATTCTCCCAAACGTTGACCAGTTTGATGCCACGTCGCGCTCCCATTTTGTACACCCAAAAATTACGAAAACTATAAACAAAACAAACAAAAAACTGCTATTGTTTACACCCTTTACTTTCACTCATCAACATCACAAAGCTTTTAAATTCATTTATACCTCACTTATTAACAAAACTCAAACTCGCATTTATTTACAATTTTACGATTCTTACATTTTTATGGAATATAAACCCACAGATCAGCTGCATGTAGACAAAGGAACAGAGAAAAAAAACTTACATTTACTTTTATTACAAAATTATTGTTAAAATTATTTTATTTTGATAATTTATATCTAATCAATGTTTTATGTATGTTGATATGACATTTGTGCTTAAAATGTACGATTATGATACGATATTTATAGAGGGAAGAGACGCATCTTTTTCATGGTCCATGTGCATTCGTTTTTTCTGAAAAAAGATTAAAAAATATTAATGTGGATTATGGTATGTTAATACTGTGAATATATATTCAGTTTGGATTTCTAATGATAAGTACAAGTGGTGGTAATCACAAAAAATCGATGAAGCTTAATACTGTGATTTTGGAGTTCTCCATGCGTAGTTTGGTTGAGAATGAAGTTTTGTAATGTTGGTTTGGTAATTTATTAACAGGGAATTATGAGTCGAGGCACAAAAGTTCAGGAAAGACCATTTTATTTATGTAAATAACATCAAGTCATTTTTATCGTATATCAGAAAGAAAAAAAAAAGTACTTTTTTCAATCTATAGTAGCATTCTTTCCAATACATATTGCATGCGTACCAAACACACACATATATATGTGTGTGTGATTCATTTCATTCGATTTATATTTTTTCATTCCATTTTCTCCTCTATTTTTGACTTCAGCCAATTAACACCAGTGACTTCTCTATCATCGTGTGTTGCAACACATTACAATGGTAAATAACATAAATTATCCACTTTATAGTTGTATTCTTGAGTGGAAACTAGTACAATTTTGCTATACTTGATTGATACATTGTCTTTAATGACTTTGTGGAGATGGGTTTGAGAACAAAAGTACATCAACTTTAGGACGCATATATGGTAAATGGGAATCCTTTTTTTGTATTGTCATCCATCATTATCTTTGTCGATTTTGTCGTTATCATCATCACCTTAGTTCTCCCTGAAAGTCAGTTTTTTCGTCTTAAATTCTAAAATTAATGACACTCGATGTTTGTATATATTCTCCTCATCTTAATTTCCTTTCCAAGTTTAATTGCATGATTAAATATTTGTATAACTAAATTTTTTGATGTTCCTTCATGAAAGAGAAAATTGAAGGAGAATTAGTGTGAGTGAGTACGTAGACAATGACGACATGTGTAATAAAGGTTAGAGGGAGGGGGAGACAGAGTGAGAGGAAGTTGTTTAATTGGTAGTGGTAATGTTCACTCATCTCGAGCCACGCATGGGTTTAACAACAAAGTTAGAGAGCTTAATTAGTATTAAGGGAAAAACATATATCTATATGGAAGTGAGAGGGTACCACCCAATTGGACAACAAAAATAGCTTAGATGTCCAAATCCAGAGGCTAACTTTTCTTCATTGTTTATTAAGCTCCAGGTGCTCACCTTTGGGATCACAACCCATTCCTCTTTCTTTATTCCAAAAGCCTTGTTAGGTTATTGGTTGGTGCCATCTCTTCTCTTCTCTTCTCTTCTCTTCTTTTTCACACACCATTATCATTTTTCTCACCTTCTCTCCTTCCTAAACCTCTTATTTAGGAAATAAATAACTTCCCTTTTATACACAAACACAAGCTTTACAAAACCATTCAACCTTTTTGCATACAATGTACAATCTCTTTATCCACCTAATTATCTTCCTTCATTCAGAATCTCCCTCATTTTCCATTTATTAAGCATTCCACCTTTGCCTTTTTAACATATTATAAGTTTTGAAAACCGTGCCGCTAATTAAATGTTGATGGTGAAGTTGTCGTTCGTGTATGTATAATTAAAAGTTTAAAATATTTTTTATTATATAAAACAAATAGTTATTTAGCATTTAAATTTGAAGAGCCATTTAAAATATATAATTCAATACTTTTCGTACCAAATATTCGTAAATACACAATGAAAACCACTTATTATATGCCCCGTACGTATAATTTGCCTATGGTCTATTGTGATGCGTCCCTACGTATTTTATTTGCTGGTGTGGCTTGTGTCTTGACAAGCATTGAATAATAAACAGTAAAATCAGAATGGCACATCTGCAAATATGTGTTGAAGTTGGGGCATTTGGGTAGAATGCATTATTCAACATCCTTGAGCACAAACTAAGTGAAGAGGCGTCATTTAGCTATAAATATGCGTAAGGTCTATATTGTCTCTCTAAAAACATATCCTCTTTTTAAGGAGAAGAAAATAACATAACACACTGGTTTTGAGATCAAAGAGATCGAAGCCAGTGGAGAGCGATCGAGCTAGTGTGCTAGGAACGTAACACACCATACCACAATGAATCATCGACCTTTCCAAGACCACATGATGTTCATCTCTCAGTTATACCCCGCTGATGCACCATACACGCAGATAATTGCTCAACAAGGTTAGAATCCACGCTCTAACGTTGCTCTCGGCTACTTCATAGACCTCACTTTTAACTTCTGGTGTCTGTAATTGTTTTTCAGGGGAGAGTAAGAAGCCAAAACGCCGTCGTAGTAAGAAGAACAAAGGAGGAGAAAACGGTGCCTCGGAAGCCAACAAGAAGAGGAAGCTCAGTGCGGAGCAAGTTAACCTACTTGAACAGAACTTTGGAAATGAACATAAACTCGAGTCTGAGAGGAAAGACAAGCTCGCATTGGAGCTTGGTTTGGACCCTCGACAAGTTGCAGTATGGTTTCAAAACAGAAGAGCTCGCTGGAAGAACAAAAAGCTAGAAGAAGAGTACTCAAACCTTAAAAAATCCCATGAAGCCACCTTGCTCGAGAAATGTCGATTGGAGACCGAGGTATATTTTTTTCTTTTTCTCATTTATATTAAACAAAAATTCAATTTCTTTCCATAACTTGAGGCTATATACTTTGGTTTTCGTAGAAAATTATTCTGAACGCAAGTATATTTTAAAAGAAGAAATCGTACACAATTAACGAGCGAGAGGCATTTCATTGGCCCATATTCGTTCTTGTGCTTAGGAAACTTTTTTGGAAAAAGAAAAAAACTGTACTGAGAGAGAGTATGACTTTATGGCCTAATATTGTGGAAACTGATAGCAGAAGTGGAGGTAGTACGCTGCCTGGAGAGTCTGAAATTGAAATATCTTTGTTTTCCACCAATCAATACTTTGTTACAGAAGCACCACACAGCGTGTCATTTTCTTTTCTGAAAACAGAAACGTCAATTTCGGGTTGTATGTCACCACGTTACATCTGTGTTGGCCTACACAATTTTGTATTCCCTATTCTTTCTTTAACTCCGTAAGTCGTCTCTTTATCTATTTGTTTAGGAATTTTGTTGGAGTAGTTTAGTCCCGTAAATGTTGAAAGAGATGTAGAAGTCTTCGCATGCAACCGGTTCTTCAGGGCAAAGCAAAAGGAACCCCAAGGGTGAGAAAAAACAAAAGAAAACAAAAAAGTAGCAGAAGACCCACCATATGAACGTGCGCATATGAGCTCTGGGCTCGAAGAAACCTAAGTGACACTTGAGTTCTCAGCCATAGATAAGTCATGTGAAAAAAAAAAACAAAGAAAAGAGGAAAAGCCACTAACAAAAGGAACAGCAAAGTGCCACCTTAGTAGACAACAAAAGGCACTGTTTCTTCCATTTGTTCGATAAGCTCCGTACAATATTATTAGGACAAGTCACGTTGGGCCTGGAGGCCCAATTACGAGGAAGACACGTACCATGTGTTCCCACGTGAAATGCCATTAGCCTCAGATGAATAATACCTCTCATGTCATGTGTCTTTATTTAGATATATTCCCGAAACAGATCCCCTTGAGCTTTATCTTTGGTTAGATGTTATGACAGTAACTTATTCCATGTGAAACCTTTGGTTGCAGGTTCTGAAGCTGAAAGATCAACTTTCTGAGGCGGCGAAGGAGATTCAGAGGCTGCGAGAGAGTGGTGATAGAGTTCCAAGTAACAGCTCTAGCTCGTCACAGTCACAACAATCACAGTATATGGAGACGGTGGACCCACCATTTTATGGGGTGTTTGGAGTTGATGGATATGATGATGATGTATTGTACGGGCCCGAGACTCAGTGCATGAACGCCTTGGAATGGATTAATCTGTATGTGTAAACCAATAGGAGTTTAGAATATTGTAGATAATGTGAATGATCCAATGTATATTGTTCCTAGCTAGGTAGCTAAGTGTGTTTGCTTGACTATGGTTTGGAATTGGAAAGTATCCATTAACATAATAATTTGCATTTTGACCAAAACTGGTGCTAGTGTATATCTCCCTTCGTTGCAACGTTGGTTCGTGTCAGCTATGAAGACATAGTGGTTCCCTGTGTTTCTTAATTTTACAACAGAATAATAATTGAGCTCGCCTCTGCTGCTTTTCATTGTTCTTTAGGACAAAGAAGTTAATACTCATGCAAATAAAATCAAAGAATAAAGACAAACTCTTCATCGTTTCTATAACAGAGGAAAATATTAACTATTCACCGTTCCCGTTCCCCAATATTTCTTTCTTTCTTTCGTTTTCCCCTTACATAAAACGTTGCTTGCATGCATTTATCAACGTTGTTTTTTATATTCAATTCTTTTATATTTTTTTAGTTGTTGAAGATCTCGTTATAGTTTATCAATATTTATACTTACAAAGGATATTATGATATTGAATTAGTTTCTAGTTCTGTTAAGTAAACAAATCAATAAACTATAAATGATTCTCTTCGATTATACTTTACACCTTCTCCTTCTTTTAATTTATTCGGTCTTATTTCAACAACAAATTGATACCAAAAGCCTTTATCTTTAAGGGATAGTGAGTTGAGAGGAATACAAATGGAGGGAGACTTAGACATTGAGTTCACCACCAATTATGAGTTATGGACAGCAAACATGATTAACTATTTTAAATCTTTGGATCTTAGGGAGGCAATAGAACAAGATAATGATGTTCATGAGTTGGTTGAAAATTTTATCCTGCCTCAAAATGAAATATCGTAAGGAGAGAAAGAAAAAATAGGCAAAAAAAAATATTTTTTTTTATGTCAAAAATTATTTTTACAAGAATTATAAATTTCAAATCTGTCATAGGCTTTGAGATTATTATCTCAAAAAAGAATACCAGAATCTTTTTTTCTTGTGAAAATACCAAAAGCATGGTGATTAATTAGGCTAGTTACTATACACACAAAATCTCAATTTTGAAGAAGGCAAAAGACTTATTAACTATCATCTTGGTCTAATTGGTAAATGTCTGAAATAAAGAATAATAATGAGATAAAATGACACTTCACAAGGTATTTTTTTTACGCAAAAGCACAAAATTCTAAAGATAATGAAAATAAGATGAACAATAAATAAAAGAAAAATGCTCTAACAATTGGCGGTAAGAATTTTCTCCTTATCCACATTGTAAAAAGAGAAATCATCCAAAAGACAAATATTAGTGAAAGTTACATGTCTAAATGTAGAAAATGTGGTAATTTGAAACTCTTTGTTTTGTTGTAACATATTTTACTTCAACCATTCTTATATTGACTCATATTAATTAATTTATATATATATATATATATATATATTTAAAATCACTTAATCAATAGTTGAATCTAATTTTCTATAATTTAATTTTGAATCAAATAGACATTAGCTCATTTAAACTACAGTCTAACACTTATAAATGCAGTATGTGGTTTACACATGTTTGCTAACCAACTTATTTAATGTTGATGTGTTTTCCAGTACACTCCTACATACATAAATCTTTATTTAAACTCATTAAATGTGTGAAATTGAGAAGTAAAATCTTGCATGTACAAGGTGTGTTAGAAATAATTTCTCCAAAAGTATTTTTACAACAAAAAGTTCTTTGTAAGATAAAATTAGTTTACGAATTAATTTATTCATAGAAGTTTTCTAATTAATTTTTTCAAAATAATGATTTTAACTCATACATAATATAATTTTAAATTATAAAATATCTTATTTTATATTATTTTGCAAAAGAATTTAAGCACGCCATATCCAGTTTACTTTGATGTCCATTAATTATTATTATTTTATAATTTATAAACCATATTTTAAATTTGTTTAAGATATTTTTATTTAAGCCCACACTGCTAACGTAGGACCGATGCAGATGGATTATTTTTAGATGCTTTTTTATTTCATATATAATGTGGACGGAATAAATGTACATTTAAAATCAACCTTCTAATAATCCATGAAAAAATTATTTCTATAAGTAGACGAATGCAGTGAATTTTTTATTGTTCAAGCTAATTTATATTTGAATTAAATTGAAACTTTAAATACTAATTTAAAAATGAATTATTTACTTGCATTTAATTAATTACTTTCTTTATCCTATATACTATTTTGCTTACTTTTTTGTTAATTCAGATTAATTCAAGGCGAAGTCGTGAGACACTAATGAACCATATTCATAAATAATAAAATGTTGTCTGATATAAAATTTAATACACACAAAAAAGTTGATAGTAAATATTGTAGTTTGTATTTATAATTTTTTTTTACTACATGTATAAAAGAGAAACCAGCTTTGATTTGAAGATTATAATTTCCTGTTGCAGTAGATGTTATCAAAAAGGGCTCCTTCTTCCTGCACCTCCATACTTGTTGTACCACCCCATATATTTTTTATATTCCAAAAATACCCTTTATTAATATTTCGAATTATATAATCCAGAAGTCTTTTTCTAGATCCAGAATTAGCTTATGGATTATGTAATCCGGAAGTCTTTTGTGATTAGCTTCCGGATTACATAATCCATAGGCTTATTTCAAATGCAAAAAAGAGTTTTGGATTTTATAAATCTCAAGAACACTTCCAGATTCAAAAACAGCTTCCGGATTATGTATGGAGGTGGCACAAAAATGGAGAAAACGGTATTTTTACATTTAGTATGGGGTGGCAGAAGAAGGTATGGAGGTGTAGGAAGAAAGAGTCATAAAAAAATTATCAATTTTTTATAAATGGCCCAATCTTATTATATATTGGGCTCTTATAATGGGCTTAGCTAAATCTAGCTGGTTGAGACGGGACCTACTATATATACGTAATTTCTTTCTGCAATTTCCATGTGTGTATTTTTTCTTTGTCGTTACTTTGTTTATACATTGCGCCATGAATGAATGGATTCAAAGAAGAAAGTTTACTGAATTATATAATTTAAAATGTTTTTAGATTACATGGAAAAAAATAATAATAAAGAATGTCTTCCAAATTTTATAATTTGGAAACTTTTTTTTTCATGTAAAATATGATTTTTGAATTTCACAATTTAAAAATAAAAAGTTTATGAATTGCGCAGTCTGAAATTTGGATTATGTAATTTGATTTTTTTTTCATGTAATAAATAGTTTTCAAATTTCTCATTCTAAAAATCATTTTTCATATGTATAATGGTATAAATGGAAAGTATGGTAGTGCAAAAAGAAATCTCTTATATGTAAAATGGGACTTTCTTTTTAATTACTAAATTTCACTTCAATCTCATTGATTTTTTTTTCCATCCTATTTATTTTTAAAAAGGTCCTATTTTACTTAACTTTCACAGAACTTAAAAAATAATTTAAAATTGAAGTTAAAAATTATCAATTGAATTATTTTTTAATAGCTTTATTTTACTTTAAGAAATAATTTAATTTTTTGCATATATTATTCCCACTCTCATAATTTGACACAAAGAGGAAAAAGGGGAATTCCATTTTTTAAATAAATTATTTATTTATACAACTTATCATTTTAAAGTAAAAAAGAAACATAAAATAAGATTAAGATAAACATTGTCTAACGAATTGAGCATAATTAGTTTTAGAAGGACAGAATTTAAGTAAAATGTACATGAAAGGCATAAAATTAATTAATATTTTGGAAACTCAAGTATAAATTAAACACTGGAGAGAATAAAATATTTCTTACAATATAGGAAATGAAGACGTAAATTTATAATAAAAAATTGGATAACTCATGTGGCTTATTTTATAAATAGTTATAAATCCAAAGACAATGGTTGTAAATTTACATAAATTGATGTTTTACACGAGTAAAAATAAAAGGACCAAATGGTCATTTTAATGAATGAAATAAATTTATCTCCTTATGCATTTATATTATACTTCAAACATTTTTACGTTTAATACAAAATAAAAAATGAATTTTTCAATCACTTATTTATATAAAAAAAATTAAATAATTTTTTTTTATCTCATTTCAAGATCAATTTTAAATATTTACTCTTATCATGATCTTGCATTTTTATCTCAACACATTTATCATTATGTGTTCATAACAAGATATTGTTTTATAAAAGTCGTGATGAAATGAACTCATTTAAAATATTTATATATTAGAATATTGTTACACATTTAATATATCGATATAATATAACAAATTTAAAAATTATAATGTTAAACTGTGAAAGAAACAATTTGAATGGTGAAATTTGCAAAATAATAATATGTGATAAAATATGCTATTGAACTTAGTTTCCAGAAGTATAAACAAGGCTTCATCTGTTTGCTTCGCACTGGAAAATCACTCTGTCAAAAAGTCCCGGCTATGCTAACGTACCTGTTGATCGAAATATTTTTCTGGTGATATAATTATCTAAACTGTATAAGGCATTTTTTTTCTATTTTTTACAAAATTTCATCAACACTGTTAAAAGTGGTTCAGAGGGATGAGATAATACTAACCAAACAGGTTTTCCGTTTAGAATCGGTACTTCTGCTCTCAATTGTTTAAAGTAAATTAATAAATATTAACATCGTTCCAGAAATCTACTTGGTTCCTTATTTTACACCTACTTTTCTGTTGCTTCAATTTTCTCAATGAAAGTAAGCACTTCATTTTTTTCCTTCATGTTTCTTGAAATCTCATGAGTTGTACTTCGTTGTAGGATTCAGCTGCAAAACAAAAAAAGGAAGTTTTGACCGAGTGCTACTTGATGGTATGCTGCAACGAAATCAATGATAATCTTAACCGGTTGCTCAAACAAATGGTTTGTGTGAACCTTTTAAGGAGCCAATGCACAGAACAAACAATTCTGTCAGTACTATTCCAATCTTCAGCATTTAGAAAGCAAGTTGGGTAAATGTCAGCAAAAATTAGAAAAAATCAATATACTGCCTCAGAAGCTGTTACTGATCTCTTCCAAATTTAATGTGAAGTGAAGTTGGACTTGGTGACCAGTGGATACAAGTATGATTCCCAGCTTAGTTTTTCCTAAAGAATAAAGTGTATCATCTTCATGCTTATTTTAGTTGACACGAAAAACATTTGCTTGTATTTCTCATAGACAGATTCATTATTATGTTGCTGCAACTTTTCATTCTTTTACTTCCTTTACCTAATTGATTACTTTCCTTTTTCCCTATCCCGTTTACAGTTTTAGGACGAAAATGAGCTGAAAACAGATGAGGAAACGATTAATAGCCAGGAGGTCTAGACTACGCAAGCATGTGTGTCCTTGTGGAACGGTCCTTAACTGCTTGATGTTTGGAGGCTAAAAAGCTGTATTTATTTGACTATATTTAATGCTACAATTTTACAACATCGGATGTGTCCTACGTTTCTTGTTCCAACCAGGCTGAGTGGTGGAGTTGCTAGAAAGTAAGAATCGATCACTCAGAGAAAAGCTTCAGAGAGTGTCTTGACGAATGCAAATACCATCAAAGTAATTTCCATTTTAATGACCATTCTGATCTCAGAACATTAGTACCGTATTCCGCAATGAAAGTGCAGGTTGTAACAGGTCTGGATTCTAGACTTGTGACTTCTTCCAATGTGGCAGTACGTTTTATTCCACAGGGAAGAGGTACCATAAGTGATTTTAGAAAAGAATTACTGTTAGGAAAAAAACTCCTTTTATAATCTATAGATTGGTTAATAGTTTTGGTGGCAGCATAATGAGCTAATGTAGATTATCACCTTTGGTATCGACGCTATACCCTTTTATTGCAAGAAAAATTATTCATGCATATAATATTTATAGGCATAATCAACAAAATTTTAAGATAATATTAAAACAATTTAAGAAGATTTAAAATGTAATTGGTCTAAATTTTTTAATTAGTTATACCAATAGATATCATATTTACATAAGCATTACCAACTAAGGTCCTTTGATAGTGTCGAAAAACATTTTTTACATAATTAATATACAAAAAAGTTTCTTTAATGTTAAACTGAACAACAATTGTCTCGGTTTATCCTAAACTCAAAGATTGCTGATATTGATTACCTTAAAAAAACTAATTAAGAAGTCTAGTCTCTCTTACACCACGCAGTTCATGGGGTCTTCTGGGGGCAGCACTAATCAGTGATTATGGTCTTGGTCAGGTTCAGTATCAGAGGGCACCGCAGGGTCTTCAGCAGAACTATGTTGCTGCGATCTATCTGGTTCATCAGTGCCTCTCAGCAGTTTTTCCGCTGCATTCAATTTGTAGTTTAGTAACATAAATGGGTAATAAGAAGCAGAAATTGCAAAGGGTAGAAACAAAATGTTTCACCTGATCCGGTAATCTTTACTACCATGCTCTTGACAAGCTTGAGCTCTGCTTGGTATGAACTGACCAGTTTGATCTGCATGTGTAACAAGTCAAATTCCACGGTTAAATACAGTCGTTCACAAAAGGTGAAAATTATCGCTATATTTGAAAGAGGAGTCAGAAAAAAGTTCCCCTTTACAAGCTCTTAACAGATAGACACCAATAAATTTGATATTTGGAAACTGGAATGTAAACACGCAATTTTACTAGATCATGAGATTCTTCTTAATCAAGTAACTAGCGATGTACTAGACATACCACTTCACAATATGTAAAACCCAACACTTGATCGACTCGCGCTTGATGCCTCAACAAGAAGGGGCGCAAGTGGTTCGCATATAATTGTTTTGCTCCCTGTTTGAAGCAAGTAGTTTTCAGCAAAACAAAAGAACAGTATAGAGGCAGCGAAGAGACAAATTGTCAACCATAAAACATATTATATAAGGAAACGTAGTGACATAAATAACAACAAACAAATACAAAATCGGAAGATGGAGGATAAAAAAATTGGTAATAACTTAAAAGGGAAATTCCTCCAAGAAATTACAGTAGACAAAAGATTATAAATCTATGAATTAATTTATGATTAAGAATATGGCAAGAGAAAACTGACAATATGCTGTCTAAAAATAACATCAGAGCTTCATCTAAATGCGCAATTACAATTTAACAGTTAGTAAGGATATTAAAAACATTGAACTTTGTATATGTAGCAAAATTCACGCCCCTAGCTTACACTATTAGATTTAAGCAGTTTCATGTCAAAACTTTTCTGCCCAACTTCAAATGCAATTCAGTAGTTTTATACATTAGATGTCTCTTTTGCCTCCCTAATAAATGGTGATATAGCTTTTTCCAAATCATGTTGCTCTCACTTGCTTAGAAAAAAACAACACCACATGCCTAGCAGAAGAAAATTAAAAAAGAAAATCAACTCTGGCAAAGAAAATGACATGCTTATAAAAACTGCAGATTTGTTTTGAAATATGGAGATACATGACCAAATCATGGTAGAAGTAAAAGCAAATTAAGAAAAATAGGATGAGAACTAAGGGAAAAAATAGCACAAGAGACATAAAAGGAAAATACAGTTACAGATGGGTCAAAAACATAGAGCCAATCTAATTTTATGGAACTCACACTGGTGGAAGGAAGTTGAAGCCAGACAAGAAATGCAAACTTCAGGTGATAGTACATTGGACACCTGCAAAAATAATTAAAATTACAAGTGATTTAGTCCATTATGAGTCTGCAATTACTAATAATCCAGATGCATATAACACTAACAACCATAAAAGAATAACAAAAAAATGGAGATAGAATCTTGTCACAAGAAGGTAGTGTATCACACACTGAGAAAAAAATAAAGCTAGAACTCTGAAAATCAAAGAGGGTATATACAACAACCCAATTGATGGATTATGAAGTGATCAAACTATACCATGAAATAAGCTTGTCTGTGAACACTTCAACAAGGCTGAACGAACCGTAGGCTGAAAAAATAAAAAAAGGAGAAAAAGAATCACAATTAATATAATATAATGTGCTTTATGTTCATTTGATCTAGATCCAACAAGTTTTTTCCTTCCCAAGAGTCACATGTCACACAGGGTCATACGCATATGGAGCATCCAGATCATTGCTCTAAGGCATTCGGTCATTGGAGTTTTGTGCAAAATACACACCATTCTCATGAATTGAGCAGGTTGGGTCATGCAATCAAGTCCAGTGCTGGAAAAAACATTCAGCATATTTTGTGCTTAATTGGTGTGCCTAAGCAATAATGGACTAACTCTGCCTATGGGCTCTAGGTCCCCCTCTCTTCCCATGCATCCAACCCTTTCCTAACCTTTGTTCTGCTCTCTTTCATAACTGACATCATATTGTTCCCTCTTTGTTAGCTGTTTGTGCTTCACTCTCTACCCTTGTGCTTCTTCATTCCAATAGGACACTGTTGCCTTATATCGCTTTCTTCTTTTCAAGTTGTTACTTCTGTGTGTTAAGTTATTAGGCAGCTGTTGTTAGGCTGCTGTGTTATTAGGTTCCTTGTTACTGTTGTTTATATGCACGTTTAAATATAGTCTGGCATTATAGTTTAAGCTTACCATTCTTGATACAATCCAACAATCCTAAACCCCTTTCTATTCCAACATTTTCAATGGAAATTGGTTGTCATCAGAATAGGATGTGCTGTGCTGGCTGTAGGAAGCTATAATACTTAAGGATAAGAATCAAAGCTCGGTTTTATGATCTAATTTTCCTCTTCTAATATATCAATTAGTACATTGGGTTGGTTGGGTTCCTACTCTCTTCTTCTAATCAGAGACGAGTTATAGCAAGTCCAACGACAAACGGAAGAAGGATGCATAAAAAAAGGAGGGCATAAAATTTTATTAATCTCTTTTCCTGTATATCTTAATCTTATATCGCAATTGAAATGATTTATTGTAAATCCAAACTATAAATTCAAAAGTGTTATTTATTATGAAATATGAAATTTAATCATATAAACATAAATATTTATTCTATATAAAACACATGATAAACTACTATAAAATCATGAACTCAATCTAACAAATATTAAAAGATAACTGATTTTATTCTGTCATGTACAACTAAACAGATTTACTCAGCATAAGTACATCCTATAGTCTCGCTATGTAGTATTTTTCAAGAAATGGCTCCACATTTGCTTTGAAGTGTAGTCATCAAGCAAGAAAAAAAATACAAGATAGTAGTACTAGAATGTTTGAGGTGGTAAGTTTTTAACTTTTTTTCTTCTAATTTTTTAAACGAGAAACCTCACGAAACCTTTTCCGCCATGGGCAATGTAGTAACTCTGGCAGATTCCCCTAAACACAGAGAACTGGATACACGATGGCAGCCTCGGAGTATAGTTTCTCTTTTTTGTCTATATTTTAATGTCTAATATACGGTTGCTAATCGGAGGTCAAAACAGAAAATAAAAAGGTTAGGCAAATTCGTACCCGCCCAGTAGAGAAGACACCTCTGTTGAGCACTTTGATCTTTACTTTCTATTGCCTTGAAAGTAGAGTACACAGGCAAAGCAACTCCAACACTACAACTGCCAAAACAGATCAACCGTAAAACAACAAATTTGACCAAATACCTCCTTCAAATTATAACTGCTAAAAATGAAAATATCTCACCATGCTGTTCGAATTACGACGTTGGAACCAAGAGGACAAAGGAGTAAACGGAGTCCAACCTGGACCAAATCGTTCACACATACATCAATAACTTAAGCATTCATGACAAACAAAAAGTTCACCAACAATTTTGATGATTAATATATCTCAAATTTCATTGATACAAGCAATTAGCAAAATCGTATTTTATTTGCAATCTGTAATAGTAAGAGGTAATTGAAACGAAGAATTTGGTGGCAGTTGGACGCAGAATCAAAACCCTAGAAAGAAAAGAAACGTAAAGAAGAGAAAAGAAAAAGTGGAACGAAAATTAAATCAGAGAGAAGAAGAACGAACTTCGCTTGTTATGTTTGATCCGAGGAGATCCATTATAGTTCCCAATGCACCATTCCCTTCGCTGCGGACGTGCTAGGTAAATCAATCCATACTTTATATGCTTCTGTTTTAATGTTAACCGTCAATAAAAAAACAAAAACATGAACCAGCAAATGAAATTGGAGAGAGGCAGAGACACATACGAATAAACTAAAAAAATGTACCCCCAGATTTGAAACCGCACCTCATATCTTTTAAAATTCCAATTTTATCTTTTAAAATTTATATTAAAAAATATATAATTTAAAATACAAAAAACGTAATTTAGAATATACATTTCGAAAAATAAAAGATGTATTTTGAAGGCATTATTTATAAATTTATTAGTTTTTTAATTTCTTGTAAGCTGGTTAATATAAAATTAAAGTGTTAATACAAAAATAATTTTTAATATAAAAATATTTTTAAAAATAATAATATTCATATTTTTTTTATTTTTATCATATATTTATATTTAATATTAAGCGAATAAACAGTTATTCTATTATATTTAAGAAATAGCATATACACACAAATTTATCGTAAAACTGACAAATACGGATAAAAAGTTATATGTTTCTGATTTTTTAAGTAGTAAATACACATAATTTTTGTATCGGTATTTTTTTTATGATAAATTTATCTATATCTATTATTTTTTAAATATATGTTAAATAATTAAACACCCTTTGTTTACGGAATCCCTGCTCTAGAATCACCATAATTTCAATATTTCAAAGAATGTAGGGGTGCGAAAGAAAAGTATAGGTCTACAGGAAGAAATACCCATCTAAAATAGGTCCAACCCAGTTAAATAACACACTTCGGCCCAACAAATAATACAGGTCTTCTGACAACGTCTCGTCGCGGGGAGAATTTTTTATTGAGAGGCAAAATTCAAGTATAGCATGACACACATTAACAGTTTCTATTTTATTTCAGTAAATAAAATTGAAATTTCGTCACTCGGTTTGGTATTTTATATGGTTAATCTTCACTGATGACTTTATTTTGTTTTTTTCTTTAATTTGTTTATTGTAAATTCAAAGCTAAATTTTGGAATTACATGTAATTTTAATTTTTCTTGACAAACAATAAACATGTTCTTAAAGTATATAATAAATACGGTGAACATGTCTAAATTAATATAGCTCACTTAACATATTGGAGAATTTTTACAAGATTATTTTTATCTTGATATTTTTATACTAAATCAAAAGAGAAAGTTGCAGATAATGGTATGAAAGATTGTTATTAAATTTTACAAAAAATAATTATTTTTAAAATATTAAAAAAATCTCAATATAACCAAAGTTCTTTCAATAAATTATTTTTTTCGGCTAGCAGTAAAACATTATGGATAATAATTGATCTTGTTAAAAAAAGTGTTTCTCTATACGTCTTTTGCAACGACTTTTCATAATGCCTGCTAGGTATATCGTAATTATGTATTGACGTCATTTAAAAAAAAATAACTTAATAATTCTTTTTATTAATATAATAGTAATAAGCATACAAATTTTGAAAAAATTGCTATTATTATTTTTATATTAATAAAAAATTGTCAAATAGCTATATTTTAAAGAAGGAGTGTAAAGGTATATTTTTCATAATTGGAAACTGTTTTTGAGAGAAAGATTAACATATGTATGTTCTTAAGATATCTATGTTCTTAAGGAGTTTACAATATTAACGAGACCATATGAAACCTTTCTTATTAACAATTAAAGTGGAAATGTTTGGAGAAATTTATTTTCAAGAAGAAAAAAATAAAAGAAATTCAACTACTTTAATTAGCTTAAATATAAATTAATTTACATAGAAATTTACTTATATGATCAGTTTAAATATAACCTAATTTTTAATTCATAAAAAAGTAATTTTATTTTTTATTTCAACTTTTATCTTTTAAAAATATTTATGGGAAAGTTTAACTTATGTTATTATGCAATAGTCATAAAAGTAAAATACACATTAACAAATGTGGATTTATGTTACTTCTATTTAATGGTTATGGTTAGTAAAAACTCATGACTTCTCATCCTGTATATGTATGAGTTACATTTGAACTAGTCTCTTTATGACACAAAAATGAGAATGAGAAAAAGAGACTAAAATTATCTCCATGCAACTTTTGCATAAAATAATTGTTGGATGTATTAAGAGTTGCTTATGTGAATTACAATAATTTTCATTTATTATTTCTAATTAAAATATTTGTTTCGTCACATCTTTAATTACACTAAGCACATATGATAATCGAAACACACTTATTTATCCAATGTAAAAAAAAAGTGATAAATTTATCTATGTAATAAAGTTTTCTATTACATATGTATGTCTGGTACATTATAATTTGATATAAATTTAATTTTTTTACATTAAAAATTAAGTGAGACTAATGTTATGTCATTTGCATCTATCTATGACTACTAACCAATCTAATCTAAAAGATTCTAAATATCCCTAAAAAGTCTCTTTTGTGTTAGTAATTGTTAGGATATAAATGTTTTTTATTCAAGTATGTTGAATTTTGTTGCAATTGAAAAGAATTTTTTGGCCACACTTGAATTTTGTTTTGCTGCAAAATAATATTTTTTAAAATGAATTATAACAATTAATTTTTGGAAGATATTCAATGTTAATGAGAGTTGTAAATCACTCTCCCTTACTCTATAGCAGTGTCAAAAGGAATACCTTCAATGAGGACAGGTCTACAGAGTCATTATATGTTTACATCAAAACATTTTTATAATTAAAACATTTTTATATAACATCAAAGAGTATCAAGACATTTTTAACTTGTTATTAGATATATATAATGATGAGTAACATAAAAACATTGCTAAATTAGAGAAAATGTTATTAATATGATTTAGTAATATTTCAAAATATTACTTAATATTTCTAAATACTTTTAACCACATTTTTACATTTTCAAAAGAGATATTTATAAAATATTTTATTTTTTTTACTAAGTTATTTCACGTAACAACTTAAAGAGTCCTCATATACATCATTAAAAAAATTACTCTAACTTCACAATTTAATATATTAATATTATTAAAATAGGTCGTAAAGTTGGAGTATTTTGTCCATTATATACGAGTGTGAAACTATAATTTTTCCAAGAGAAAATATAAGTAGATTCACTAAGTTGTTCTTACTATCTACTCTCAAGTCAGTTGTAGGAGATTTGAACACTCGGCATGAACAACCATATCTCACGATTCTCTGGCGATAAGTGCACCAAGTCGTCTCCAAAACGATTACTCCTCCTCACAGTCTACCAATTTTCATGTAGCACGCATAAAAATTTATCAAACAAGGAATTCCTAACATCCCCATTTCATCAAAACCATCGTCCAAAGCTGGCAGGAAGGAACAAAGATCCATTTCAGAACGAACAAGAAGCATGCATGGTAAAGTGATTGTCTCTCATGTTCACTATGCTTTTCTGTATTACAGAAAATAACCAGAATTTACAAGTAACAATACGTGCTTTACGAAACGTTATCTCTGTCTCAAAACATAATAAGTATTTTAGGCTATGGGCACCCCCTTTGCTTTTTCTATATATATTGAAGATGCTTTCACCTGTAGTGCCCTATAGATACATGCATATACATATAGAGAGAGAATATGAATGTTCTTTGTCATTGACATATATATGGTGTCACGTCAGTTTGGCATTGAGAACATATTTGACAGAGAAAAGAGAAGAAGAAGAAGAAAAAAGGTGGATGACGAACTAATAATCGTAATTGAATATGCTGGTCATATAAACCTTTAATTTATCATTTCGAAAACGAGGAGGAATAAAAGATAGAAAGAAGTCAAAGAACCATGTAATCTGGCATAGAAAGAGCCCTCTTTGATTGGAAAATGAGTAAAGTTGAAGAGGATAACAAGAGCCCAACAAAGAAAGACAACGTCCCCCTCCAACTTTAGAAGATAACAAAATGGTCCAGAATAAATACACGTTCATCACTTCTTTTCTTTTGCCAAAGATACCTACATTTTCCATCATAATCACTTGGAAATTCAAATGTAATAAGTAACAATATTATTGCAATAGTACTACTCATTAGTGGTAGTTTAATATTTCATAATCATCCTCTCTCCCAATAACAATTTACTGTCTTCTAAAACCGCCATGCTGACGAGGAAACCATGGCCCGGTCATGCCAGAATAGCACCAGTTCGTTCTGACGTTTCTCCACGTGGAACCCTCTGATTTGCGACTTCGCCAACAAGCACTCTGCTTGGAAATCCGCGAACTGACTCAACTGAACTGCCCTCATTCCGGCGCCGTAAAAGGCCTCCCTCCATGGCGGCATCCGCCGCCACGAACTCTCCACCGCCGCCAAAATCTTCGGTCGCAGCTGCATCATCTCGATTCTCCTCACCCACTCCCCTCCTCCCCCAGCCGTCGACGCATCCAGCGACTCCAGCATCATTGAGTAGTACTCCAAACTGCTCACCACGCCGCGTCGGAACGACGACGCCGCTGCTGTGGCCATATCCGCCCACCCCTCGCCATCCACAAAAACCACCACACTGGGAGAGACCCTCCGCAAGTCCGCCAAGAACGCGGCAGCATTTCCGAGGTGGCGGAAAATCACTGGCGAAAGCAGCACGGTGGTGCTCTCGCCGTCGACGAGCTTCACCGCCTTGAAGGAGAGCGTCTCGAAGGTTCGGAGCGGCACGAAGTCGACCTCGATGCGGATCCTGAGTTCTAGAGCAAACTGCGCCAGGTTTTCCCGGACCAGCGTGCTCTCCACGGCGTACTCTTCGGGAACGACGGCGGTGATTCGGAGAAGCGGCGAGTCCGTGGACTTCTCCGCTATCTCCTTCATGAGAGAAGCGTATTGGATGCCGAGGCCGATGTCGAAATCGATGACATGCATGAAGGAGCACGCAGCGTGATCGAGAACAACCTGGTTGGTGGTGAAGATCGAGAACATTGGGATCGGCGAGATTCCGGAGAAGGCCTTGAAGGTTCTGATGCCATGCACGATTTCCACCAGCGAGGAAATCCTGGGCGTCCGGTTCGAACCGGAGAGAAGAGACTGGAGAGCTTCCTTGAAGTAAAACGCCGCGCGTTGGAGAGGTTTTCCAACGGGTGATCGTAGCCGCTGATTGAGCCGCTCCAGTATCACTTGTGCCACGTGTAATTGCTTGGTGTCGAAGCAATCCGCGGCGCGGATGAGCTCTTCGATGAAATCGAAGCCGTTGTTGTGATGGTGGTTGCTGAAGTCGTGAACCAGGTGGTTAAAATCGAAGGCGAGGTTTTGGTTGGAGTAGATGTCGGAGAGAGTGGAGAATTCAAGCGCGTGTTCGAAAGGTGCGATTGTGAAGTCATCGCATGGGTTGTTGTTGTTGTCGGGATGTGGAATCGTCTTCAGAAGGTGAGCACCTGAGTCGTCGTGTAAGCCCAAGTCCTTCATGATGGAGTCCCAATCCAAGTTGTGCAACGCATGGTCGTCCAGGTCCAGACAATCCTGGGAGTCCGTCACAACAACTGTGTGGTCGGTGGGCTTTTCGGAGCCCGGGCTGGGGCTTCGGCACAGGTCGAGGACGGAGGTGGGCTCGTAGCAGAGGCCCGTGGTGTTGAGGTTGGGAAGGGCAATGGTACGGACTACGTTATTAGTGGGTTTGGGGTTAGTCTGTGGAGATGAGGGAACGGGAACTCTCATCGCTTGGTGAGGACTAACAGAAGGTGTTGTGGAGTGACCTTGTGCTCTGTGATGTGAATGATGGAGAAGAGGAATTGTTGAAGCTTGAAAGTGGAGTGTGAGAAGGAGAAGAGGGGCTTTTGGTTGTTATCACTGTGGCCCTTTTATCTTTGCTTGTGTGCATGTAAAGGGGTAGGGTTACTTCTTTTCGTTTTTGCTCATGTCATCTATATGCCTTCCCATGCCTGCAAATATATATGTATATATATAAAGAGAGAGACCTAGTTACCCATCTAACTGTATCACTAATATCACCATGTTTGACCCTTCTCTATCAACAATGGACTCACAATATAATTGTTTATAGTTTTAATTCATGTCAATTTTTATTTATTATTCCAAGACTCCATATTTGGATTAGTTAAGTTAGTTTAAAATCTTTATTTAAAATTTATTTATCAAAACATTAAATTTTAATTTATTTAAAAATTAAAAATCACACGCAATTTAGATGTTTTTATCACCGTGACCCTTTTAGATATTCTTTTCTTTGGTTGAGCTTGAGAGCACAAACCTCCATGCGTAGGTTAAAAACTCGTGTTAGCGATGTAGCTATCTCCTATATAAGCTTTGACTCTGGCTCATTGGTGTCTGTAGTTACACGTAATGTTTTGTGGACGAAAATTATCCATCAATTCCAAGTAAACTGTAACTATTTCTTTGGAGAAGACCCCAAAAATTAGTTATGTCCAATCACCTTTCAAAATCAACCCAAATGTACGAAGTCCAAGACACGAAGCTAATTGGAATTTCTTTACGACAAAAATTAGGTATTAAAGTATTGTTTTTAATTAAAATAAAACAAAATCGTTTCAATATTTAAAATTTGAAGCTAATTATTATAATAAAATTAGAATTTTACTTCAAGTTGGACATAGAAAATGTTAAATTTTTTGCATATAGTGTTTATTCGTGAAATAAGGTGATAGTAAGGTGTTATGCTTTGTTTTAAGAAAATAGACGCCAAAATATTATAAAATGATTTTATACTTTCATTCAATCACAAGTTAAATTTAAATAGTAAGTATACCAAACTATCATTAAAATAAGTTTATTAATTTTGATAATGAATATTTATAAATTATATCCACATTGGTTTTTATTTACTGATAATATATAAAAAAACTATCATTAAACTAAAAAATTACTTGAAAATATTTTTTTAAAACTTAAAGGAGATGGTCTTGAGATTGAGTAAGAAAAGAGAAGAGAGTGAGGAATATTTGCTTCAACCAAATTCTTAAAAAATGTTGTTTTCTTTTAAGGAAAATAACTATTTTTTACATGAAAACTTAAAAAAAAAAGACAACTACGTATGAATTTTCATGTACAATGTCATTAGTTACCTATACAATAATTAGTTAAAAAATTATGTTAATTGATTGATAATATAACTATTTTCATATTTTTGCATATAAAAATAATTTCTTAAATATTTAAGATGTTATTTATACTACCTCACCCATGAAATATGAGTTGTTAATATCGATTACATAATATGAATAGTAATCATCGATGTAATATCATAAAAGTCGATTAAATATCATAAAAGTCATTGATGATCATTTAGAGTAGTTATAAATACTTAAAAGTAACTATGAAATTCAAGGTGTATCGGTAAAACTCGACATCCTATCTATACAGTTATTAAAACACGTCATTGACTCTAACACTTATAAATATAAACTCAGAAAATATTTATTACTCACTCAATACTTGATCACTTACTACTCATGGATAATTAAGCGTTAAAGAGTCTTGTGCAAATAGATTTCCACTCGACCATTTAATGATAAAACTCTACAATTCTTTAATAAGAACATCAGTCTTCACCAACAACTCGAATTCAATATTTCAGAAGGTTCGACTATAAACCCAATAAAAACATATATTTATTTTCATTTTACGCTACCAAGTTTCTATAATCTCAATAAAGTTCAAGGGGCAAAGTTTGATATGCATTTCTTAAAAAATAGAATAAAACGTGAAGTATTGGCATCAGCGATGTATTTTAAATGAATGAAGAAAGAAAGAAGTTGAAAAATAAAGTGATTATAGTTATTTTGTTTTACTTAAACAACAGCACCCAACTAAAGATGATTGAGTGGATTTATTTTCACGTATCTAGAAAAGGAGGGTCCCCTTCCTTTATATATGGCAAAGGATGTTTCAACTGTAAAACGACAAAAGAGTCAAATAGTGGGCGTTAAAGGCTTAAAGCAGCTACTTAAGTCGTGCTTTCTATAATTTGGGTCCCACAAAAGTTCTAAATGGGTCCCAAGACAAAGCATAGCACCACTCATCTTTAACTCTTTATTTATACCCCAAAAAAAAAGAAAAGTGTTGGTAAAGGTCCATCATTAACTACTTTGTAAGGGTTGCGGAAAGTTTTCCACTGCTACGTTCCTACCTAACACAAATATTAGCCGTTAGAAAAAAAAAACATTTAATTTTATGTGAACTAATTGGTAAATTAAAAATGTTAATTTGCTAACAGGACAACATTACTATGTTATATAATATAATTTTAAAATTATTCAATTTTTTAAATAAGATTCACAGTTAAAATTTAATGTAGAATTATCAATATATGAACCCATCTCCAGTGTTCATGAACCAGGTCACTTTTGACTAACTAAATATTTTTAGTAAAGTTAAGCAGTAAAAAGTGTGGGGAAATGCCTATCTTGTATTCAGACATTACTTCGTACAAATGAAGTAAAGTTAACCTTTTTATATAATTCACTTAAAAAAAAATCATGAAATTTAGAGAAAAAAAATTAGTTGGAATAGTAACTAAATTAATACTATTTTAGTAATTATAAAAAATAGTTTTTATTATTGTTAAATAGTTTTTAAATTTATATTTAATTAGCAACTAAGATTTTTCTACCAAATTTAGAAATTAAATAATTGATAGTTAAAATCTTGATTACTAATTAGATACCAATTTAAAAATTATTTAAAAATAATATAAACTAATTTAGAAACCAATTTTTTTTAGTTTCTAAAATGGTCTCTAATTTAGTTATTATTACAACTAATTATTTTAGTATAAAAATTAGTTTTTATTTTCTGATTTTCTTATAAAATCATCTCATAAATTATTCTTTTATATATTTAATATTTTTTTATGATATCAACAAATTAACTTTAATATTTTTCATTTGTGCAGTTACCAATACATACTTACTAAGCAATTATGTAGAATTAAATATCATTTTGGAAGGAATATGGATCTGTCATGTATGTATTTCTTTATGAGGATTATTGTACACTTGGCAGTAAAGAAAGGAATGCTGCATTTTCCATGGCTTTTACTGTCACTTTTTTTTAATTATTAATTCAGAAATAGTTTATTTTAATTTATTATATTTTACGGGCCAACCTAAACCAAATAATGAGGGAACATACGCGTATTAGTCAAGAGAGTTCGGTAGCGTTCACACTTCAAAAGGATAGTGAATGATTTAACTTTAGATTAACCATTCAATCAATTTATTACCAGATTTTAGTTCCCGCAAAGAATATTTCACTTTTATTTTTTTGTGTTCAAAGAATATTGAGATATTAAATGAGTTTTTCTTTTTGGGTTTAGAAATTTTGGGATCGAGTATTCAATATGTCCGTCCCTTTTTACAAATTGTTCCATTAAAATATAATATCCTCTTAACTCTCACTTCTCATCCTAACTAATATAAGATTATGTTTTTAACTTTTATTTAATGTATTTATTATTAATTATATCATCGTGTTAAATTTGATTAAATGCTGTTTTAGGTTGATTAATGATCTATCAAAAATATTACTTAAATCGAACTTTAAAAGATCATACTTGAGTCATGGAGATCGTACTTGAGTCATGATACAACACAGTTCTCTAATCTCAAGTCGAATACTCGAAGACGTGCTTAAGTATTTTTTGCTTGTGGTTGTCATGTAGAGAAACTTACACGTTTGTAAATAATATCATGAGTACGATCGTCATACTTATGTTTTTGTAAACAATATTGTGAGTGCATTCGTTGTGCAGACAAGTTTGTGCTTTTGTAAATAATATCAATTAAAACTTCAAAATGACAAATTTTGAAATTTAAAAAACAAACCTAGTCACTTCTCTCAAAACATGCTTAATCGCGTGTGTCCTGAACACCAACGTTTTCCTTGATCTAGTGACAACGATTAATCGAAACTCTTGCGGTGTGTTAGCATCAAGCTCATTAGTAGTAATTGGAAGTCTTTACTAACAAATATTTCTCACTTCAATAGACATCAATATAGATCAGACAAAATTGAAAGTTAATTTTACGGAAACGATTATGTTATGTGCTCGAGAATTGAGTTTTGATTGATGTTAATGATTATGGTCTAGAATGGAGAGTTGTTTGTGGTGGAACTTAAAAGTGTTTATTGTTTGCTTTAGGATAGGAAGAGTGTATTACAAATGATTTACGTGCTAATATTTTCCTTAAACGTCACTGTTTTACAAATTAATGCTGTCATGACACACTTTGTTATATAAATTTATTTCAAATGGTTAAAATGTAGGTGTAACGTAATTACTCTAAATTTATAAGTACTACATTACAATTCTTATAACGTGCAATAGATTATAGAATTTTGCTTGTCGTATTTAAAAGTATTTTTTCATAAAACGTATATTCGTTCTCGTCATTATTTAATAATAATAGATTTGAAAATCAAGTGCAGTGAAAGAAGATATCACGGATTTACTAATAAAAAGGAATAACAAAGGTTTAAAATTTTAGATAAAATAATGATTATAACTGTTACAGGAATATCTTATTGAAAAACAAAGGGAAAAAAAATGTAAAGCATGATCCGGATCCATTAGAATTTTCATTTTTCTCTGTGAGATGAGATGGGTCTTAGTAGTGTGGGCAGAAAATGACGTGTCATTGGTGGACCCCAGTGGACGGCATTGGTTGGATATGCATGCATGCTATTGGTGGTTTGATAAGTCGGCGCGTGTAAAGACGGCTCGCGTGACCAAGGAATATGTTCCAAACCATGATACATGACAGGGCATCAATCTCCTCTTCCTTCTGTCAAAGATAAATACCTCCATTCATTTACCAACCATATTTTTTTTTTCTTTATTTATCACCATTGATCTAATTGTTGATCTACAATTAAAACAAGTTTCTTATGTCAATTTCTTCATTGGAATAACACTTTAATTAAAAAATAAAAATATTTTTTAATATATAAATTAGTCATAAAAATATTTCATAATATATAAATAAGTCATAATATATGTGAGTGGAAATTTCACTTTTTATAAAACGGTTTTATAAGATTGAATTAAAGTTAAAAATTTATTTTTTAATATATTATTAAAATCATTTATCGTTTATCCTAACAAGGATTTATCAGGTCACTCGTTATTTGATTGATATCAGACCACCTATAAATATATAATTTTGCATACAAGTTGACAGATCTCAATGTGAAAGATTATGTTGGAGATTCTATCTTTCCTAAATATTGACATTTCATATTATATAAATAAGTATAAACTATCTTATAAATTAATTTAATAAGATTAAATCACACTTAAGTTTAATTCGTAAATTATAATTATATAATATAATACAAATGCACTTTTGCAAGTACTATATATATAAAGATTATGTTTATTTTTGAAGTATTTTATAACATTTGATTATTTTTGAATTATGACCAATTTCTACACATTCTAGTATCGAGTATAAGGTATGTGGTGTAGAAATGATTACTCTAACAAGTATCTATATATTATCGTTACAAGGATCCAATGCTTGCTATTTTACCCGGAAAAAATATAAAGATTTTGATACCTTTACACTCAACTCTTTTGTTTTTTTAATATCTACTTAACAACCAATAATATTATTATTTTAATAACTTTTTATATTATTTATTTTATATTTATTACCAAATACCATGTTTTTCGTTTTGGTTGCTACCAAATACCATGTCAACTTTTAGATTTATAATATTCATATAAAATAAAATAACATATTAAAAAATAATAAAATAATAATTTACAACTGTGATGTAGTTTAATACATTTTGTTTACCTAATGTAAGATTGTTAACTTATAAATAGTCTTGTTATCTTGTTATAAACTGTAAATGCAGACCTTGTTATTCAGTACAAAAACCGACATAAAATAAAATATATAAAAGGGAGAAAGAATATATGAATGAAGCATATGTTTGATCTTTAAATTAAAAAAATAAAATGGATAGGTCGATCTTGATTAAAGTACAGAAGATCGAAATTAACTCTGTCAATACATGATTCCAAAATCATGGAGGAGATGAGCAATAATTAAAAAAAGTGTTTTCATAAAAAAGTTATGTATTGTATTGCCTTAACGATTAAGGCTGAAGTAGGGAAGGGTGGAGATAGGGAAAAGGAAGCTTGAGGATTACAAAAGAGGATAGGAAGAGAGATTCTGGTTTATATAGATCATGGGTCATATAAATAAAGAGGTCCATTATTCACACCCACTTCCATTCCAAAATAGAAGGGGGGAAAAAGCTAAAGGGTTGTTCAAGAAGTGGAGGATGTGATTTTTCATCAGGGGAATAAATTTAGGAGGATCTTCTATCTTCTATGTGCTATAATGCCACACCCCAATGCTTTAGGGATCCATCAGGATATGTTGTTGCTCTCACAACTATAAAATACCACCCTCGATTCATCTTTTTTTTTCTTTCTTCCACTGTTCATTTTCTGCATGTGAGATTCCTCTGCATTTTTCTTTTCTATAATGTGCGTACGTCCTCTTCTTTTTTGTCTCTGCCATGCCATGCTCCTCTTCTTCATACTAGTACTAGTTCATGTGAGACATTATATCACAGGTTTGTGGTGTGAGCTGAAAGTCTTCAAGATTTCAGCCTCTGCTATTCATTGTTTTCAGCCATGATGTTACCAACTCATATGGCTCACTTTAAAAAGGAATTTTTTTTGTCTTCCCCATCAAACACAGATGTGTTTCATTCCTGGATAATGATTCTGTAAGAGAAAAAACATCGTCAATAATAATTAAACTTGAAAATGGGGTCCCCAGATGATAAACAATTATTTTTTCTGCATGCATGCAGTCCTTGTTGAATAATTTATACACATGCATGTTGAAAAAGGCATCTTCGTAAACACAGACTGCATCATATGAGTAACAAATTGAGCAACAAAACGCTATGCTAATCATGTGGAGATCCCACGTCAATTAATATATAAGTGGGTGTAAACCTCACCTCATTGAGTCGGTTTTATGGGGTTGAATTAGGCTTAAAGTCCACCTCTTAACCTGGTATCAGAGTCATTTTTGAACATATCCTAGCGAGTATTTGTTGGATTTATCAGGCCACCCGCTATCGACGTTAACGACCACTCATAACATATATCTCCACGCACGAGTTGGTAGCTCGACGTGAAAGGGTGTATTGGAGATCTACATCGACTAGATATTAGAGTCTTTCATAGTATATAAGTGGGTGCAAACCTCACCTCATTAAAGCCGGTTTTATGAGATTGAGTTAGGCTTAAAACCCACCTCTTAACAATCTCAAAGATTGACATTAACAGTGTAGGTTAAGTAAATGTTCTACATTGTATGTGAAGATATATATAGTACAGAGAAAAGGTATTATCTTTTATTGACAGTGTTTTCCTCTTTTATCAGAGCACCAAAAATGGCTCCCACCGTAGTGCCACCTAATATAACCGTCTAAATAGGGTTTTGAAGAAAAGTAGAAGAATATGAAGTTTGCGCAAACTTAAGAATATTAACATAAATGGTGCACAAGTATTAAGACAGAATTAAAATCACAAAAATAAAAAAATACCAGAAATTAATCAATTTTTTCATTAATTATAAAAATGAATGTATAAAACAAAAGTAAAAAAAAAAACTTTTGGATATGAGGGATGGAATAGGGTGCCCCAAATTCGGTCAAAAGATATCATTGTCCTGGAAAATTTCCTTTTAACACTACCCTTAAAAAAATCATTTATCTTTTTGTAGAACAAAATATGACATTATAATAAAATATTTTTTTTTCTGATGTTAAATAAGTATAAATGGGTTCAACCTATTGTTCTTTTTTCATCAAAATCAAATTATAACTTTACAAATAGTTATGATTTCGAATTTGTTTCTCATGTCTAACAAAAAAAACTCACCCAACAAAAAATCCACAATTTGCCTGGGAAGGATAACAAAGAAATATAAACAATAGACCCCTTTTACTTCCATATATTTGGAAGGTTTTTAAAGAGCTAGTTAAACTAAAAAAGGTTAAAGGATAGAAAAATAAACAAAAGATGTACTGAAGTAAAAGTTTTTGAATTTATTTTTAAAAAGAAAAAATAATGCATGGTATAGTATACAAATAAAAATCTGAATCATTTTCAAATAATAAAACTATTTTATATTAATTTATTATACTCTCTCTATCTATCCCCATTCTTAGAACATATATTTTTCGTCATAACTTTATTTTTAACAGCATCAACTTTTCTGAGTTTGACACACTGATATGATAAACAGCGCTTTTTTAGGGATTGCAAAAGCCCAGCTCTTCTTAATTCGAATCAACTTTTTAGAATGTAAAAAATATATTTCAATTTCTAAAATAAATGAGAGGTGTTAAACAATTTTATCGGGGTGCATAACGAGAAAGTATATGATAATCAATTATGCAAAAGTTCGGATATTGGGGAAAATGGATAATTGCTTTTTGCACTACTATGATTTGTTCCTACACCTATGGGATATGTAAAAAAACAAAAATAAACTTTAAGGATATATATATATATATATATATATATATATATATATATATTTTTTTAAAAGTTATTTTATCTTATCCTTTTTATAATTTTTTTTATTTCTTTAGTGTTTTTTATCACCAAAAAATAAATAAGTTAAGACGAAACACTTAGTGCTCCAATTCTATACAAAAATCCAACAATCTTACCACCTACTTTAAAATATCAAAAAAGTACCACATGCTCCATAAGCAAGAGTTAAGACAAAACATGAATTCCTAGGTTTCTTATTTATTGAATTTATAAATGTTTATGTTTGATTTATATTTTTTTTTTTATTATGAGTGATACATACCCTAACTTGTTTGATTCATGAATTTACGAAATTGTAAAACTTGGAAAATAGTTATAAACCTAAAAATATTTTGAATTAATAATGTTTTTTTTTGGATTGTACCATTTAAAAAGTTTTTTTTTATTCATAAAAGTGTCACTTTTGCAACAATTTTTTATTTTCGTATTACACACTAATCTTAAAATTGTATTTTAGATTTAAAATTTTGAATTTTTTTTTTAAAATGCCATATTAATATTCGAGATTGTATGATCTCATATACTATTTTTAATTTTTAAATTATATAATTCGAAAGAATACAATATTTATCTTTTCTCGTATAATGCATAATTCGTTATATTTCTAAATTGTTCAATCCTAAAAGAACTCAATTAGAAACCTAACTATGTTCGACTTGTAATATTTACTCAAATAATATTTAGTAGTATGTCAAATGCTCATCCCAAATTTGTAGAAACTCCTAGCTAAACTAAAAATGAATAAAAATGAAGTCAACATATTAAAACTAAAACTAATAGAAATGATACAATTTTCATTTCCCTTCTCCTCTCCGCCAAGATTTGGAAGGAAATTGGATTGTGTGTGTTTTTTCATTGTAACATAGGATGCTTGGCAACATATTTATATAAAAATGATAACGTGTAATTATTTCATAATGTTATTATTACATTAAAAATATTTTTGATTTAAAATTAAACTTATTATATGAGTACACTGATCTTTTCGTATTATTTTTATTTATTTTCTCCTACTTGTCTATGTAACTAGACAAGTGAATATAAATCATTCAATATCCTTCCTTATTTTTATCATTCCAATAATTATAAAATTCACTTTAATTAGCTTCTTTTTATATATTTTAATTCTTTCTTTTCAATTTTCTTTTCCTTTCAGTCGAACATTAATGACTATTCTTTAAAGGTATTAAAATTTATTTAAAAAACTGATATATTTGAATAGATGTTTGTGTATACAAGAATCAAAATTTTCAAACTATGTTAAAGACATATAAGATTATCCTTGAAGAGTAAGACTCCATTGTAATTTTTGGTCATTTTCTGATCTCTTCACTCTTTTTTGCATGACCTATTATAATTTTTCATTGGGACCAAAAAAATTTAACTGGGTCCAGGTAAACCCAAACCTATAAATTTAGGAGTATCAACTGGCATAAACGAATTAACGCACGGTCGAATGAAGAAAGGCACGATGTTTATGATCACTGCAGCACAATGTGAATCGCTATTGCGAAAATTTTCATCATTGCAATCTTTTTCCGAAACCAAAAAGCTGCACGCCCTCATGCTCACCCTTGGTCTATTCTCCTCCTCCGACCTTTGCTCTAAGCTTGCCACAACATACGCGCAATGCCACCACGCATCTTATGCATCCCACCTGTTTAATAAGCTGCCTCAACCCAGTTTGTTCTCCTGGAATGCTATGATGAGGATGTATGTCCAAATTGGGCGCCCCCTTGACGCCCTTAACTTGTTTGTTGAAATGCTTGACTCGGGTCAGACCTTGCCTGACAAATTTACTTACCCGGTTGTTATCAAGGCTTGTGGTGACTTGTCTTTGATTGATGTGGGCGTTGGAGTTCACGGGCAGGCCTGTAAGTTTGGTTTCGATTCTGACACATTCGTCCAGAACACTTTGTTGGCAATGTATATGAATGCTGGGGTGAGAGAAACAGCCCAACTGGTTTTTGACTTGATGCAGAAACGGACTGTGATTTCTTGGAATACCATGATCAATGGGTACATTCGGAATAACTGTGCCGAGGATGCACTGAGGGTTTATGATAGAATGATGGATGAGGGTGTGGAGCCTGATTGTGCAACCGTGGTTTCAGTATTGCCTGCTTGTGGGCTTTTGAAAAATGTGGAGCTTGGGAGGAAGGTTCACACGTTGGTTCAGGAGAAAGGATTTTGGGGAAATATTATAGTTAGGAATGCCTTGCTGGACATGTATGTTAAGTGTGCTCAGATGAAAGAAGCACGCGTGCTAGCGAATCAGATGGATGAGAAAGATGTAGTAACATGGACAACTTTGATTAATGGATACATTCTGAACGGGGATGCTAGAAGTGCTTTAATGCTTTGTCGCACGATGCAATGTGAAGGAGTGAAACCTAATTCAGTAAGTGTGGCCTCTATACTATCAGCATGTGGCAGTTTGGTTTATTTGAAACATGGCAAGTGCCTCCATGCATGGGCAATAAGGCAAAAGCTCGAGTCTGAAGTCATTGTGGAAACTGCCTTGATTGATATGTACGCCAAATGTAATCACGGAAACCTCAGTTATAAAGTGTTTATGGGAACATCTAAGAAGAGAACGGCCCCATGGAATGCTCTTCTATCTGGGTTCATACAAAATAGGCTTGGAGGAGAAGCAATAAAACTCTTTAAGCAAATGTTAGTGAAAGGTGTACAACCTGACAATGCAACCTGTAATAGTCTTCTTCCTGCATATGCTATTCTTGCCGATCTCTTACAGGCAATGAACATTCATTGTTACCTAATAAAATCTGGATTTCTTTACAGACTTGAAGTAGCAAGTATTCTAGTCGATATATACTCAAAGTGTGGAAGTTTAGGATATGCTCACCAGATTTTTAATATAATTCCTCTAAAGGACAAGGATATTATTATTTGGAGTGCAATAATTGCTGCATATGGAAAGCACGGGCATGGCAAAATGGCAGTGAAACTTTTCAATCAGATGGTACTATCTGGAGTAAAACCAAATCAAGTCACCATCACCTGTGTTCTACAGGCTTGCAGCCATGCTGGTTTGGTTGACGAGGGTTTTTCTTTGTTCAAATTTATGCTCAAGCAACAGCAAATTATTCCCCATGTTGATCATTATACTTGCATTATTGATCTTCTTGGACGTGCTGGTAGATTGAATGATGCTTATAACCTTATTAGATCAATGCCTATAACACCTAACCATGCTGTATGGGGTGCATTACTTGGAGCTTGTGTGATTCATGAGAATGTTGAACTTGGAGAGGTAGCTGCTAGGTGGGCTTTTGAGCTTGAGCCTGAAAATAGTGGTAATTATGTTTTGTTGGCAAAACTTTATGCTGCTGTAGGAAGGTGGAGAGATGCAGAGAAGGTTAGAGATATTATGGTAAATGAGGTGAGATTAAGAAAACTACCTGCTCACAGTTCAGTGGAGGTTAGAAATATGTAAATCGAACATGTTCATTTGGACTACAATGATCACCAGTTAACATTTGCCACAACTATGGAAACTCTGTTCCAAATGATAGTCGTTATTGCTGTAGATATGAAGAGCCTATAAAACGTGAAAGGTTGCTCTATAGGGGTGGAAATGCCTACTTCTTGTCATTATTCTAATTATGATGGACGGAAGTGTCCTTGCTTCAATAATGTCTTGGCGCGCAGAGTTCAAGAAAGAGATTTTGGCTCCAATTTCCTTGATACACATCTGTTGAGGCACAATGGCCACTACCAAAAAGTACCAAATTTCTAGGGATTTTCAGACACATTCCTCACGTAACAAGCTTCCCAGTTGTCATGTTTGTGGTATAACAGAGACAGTTTTTTGAGTTATTCATGATTTTGCCTTTTGCAATGGCTGTCTGGTTGTTGTTGATCCCTTAGACTGCCCAGTGCCCACTACTAGTCATTTTCTTGGGAAGTAATTTAATGGTTATAAAATAAATTATATCTTCTGTTCTTGAATTTTGGTTCTTTGCAGCAAGATGGCAATGATGAAATACTGACTGGGGAAAGAGGCAGAGGGGATCTTGGTCAGTGGTGCCACCTATTCTTATATTTTATGTAATCGCTTGTTGGATATGTTGATCATATAATGACTTCGCTTGCTGCTGATGCATCTGTGCTTTTTGTTTAATGGTTGTCTCTATGAAGACTTAGATACTGCTGTCAATATGTAACCTGTAAGTTCAACTTTGGTCAACTCGACCATCTTTTAATCATTTCATTATTAAGTAATCTGATTAACTTAAGTGACTGCTTGTATCTTTAGCTTGTGCTGACATGTTAACGTTTGATGTAATTCAGAATCTTTCTAAAATTTCATTGGTTCATCAATTGTGAAAAAATATTGGCAACCTACTATTCATTTTTTGTTAATTCATGGAACTAAATTATTTATCAACAGTTTTTTTTAGTTAACAAAAATATTATAATCATGCATTACTACTTGTATGCTTGTTCGTTTATTATCGCTTGCCCTTTTTTATCCGTGGAGCCTCAACAACTTGCATACCAATGATATAAACTGCCTCAACACACTCTGTGACCATTTCGTGTTATAGAAAGCGGATTAATTTTCTCTGACAAAGTTTACTGTCCATACCATAAATCCATTCTATCTGTATAAATTAGTTTACCAAGTTCACAACTATAAATCATCGTCTATTCATAAACTTTCAATGGTTGGTTAACAAAGCTGCTAGCAAGGCTTATCTGCTAATTAATTTGACTGGTTGTTATTTTAAGGTGATAAAGAGATCATTAGTATAGCAGAGATCTTTTAATAAACTATGTTTCTAACTTCGATCCTCTCAAATTGCAGGTTCTATTTAGCTAAACTGTGGCAGGAAAAGAAGCTAGGTTCTAACCAGAACTCTCTGTTATATTATTGTGTTCCAGCTTAAATAATTGGGGGTCATCATCAAACTATTCTGAAAAGAAAAGGTGGAGCTGAAAAACATTTCTGGAGTAACAGAGACGATTGAAGTGACCTTTCTTTTCTCAGATTCGCTTCTGACAACAATTCTGTCTAAAAAATTGGGCCAATACTGGCAAACCCAATGAACAGTTAGTTGGCTCGTTTCTTGCCCTTGTTATTTTGAAGTCCAACCAAAGGTTGGTGCTGAGCATATTTTTGAATTATATCAGTGTTCCACAAGTAGACTGTTCTAATGAATAAAAGCAATGGGGCTATAATAATAAGGATACAAAAGAAGGAAAATGTTACAGGCATAAGTTAACAAAAGTAGCTTGTAATCTTATAATTAGTTAAATAAGCTTATTTGTCAAATATTTTAATTTGATCAAACAAGTTTATCATCTAATGAAAAAAAGTTAAAATTAACTTATTTGGTGTGTCTTGTAAGCTCAAGATATTTTAATAAAAGTGAGTTTAAGATTGTATAAAATATATTTACTTTTCAGAGTTTTCATGCAAAAATATTATTATCCTGTTTGGTTAAGATTATGAAATATATAAATTAAATTATAATGAAAATTTTGCAAAATAAAATATTTTTATATATAATTATATTTTAAATATCATAAACAAGATATGTTATGAAACAATTTTTTAACTATAATTTCTTCTTAGAAGTACCGAAATTTAGAGAAAAAAGAAGTAAAAAATCGAATGATATAAAGGGTAAAAGAATTCTAGAAACAATCGTTGCAAACAAAAAATCTAATAACCCTAAACCCCTAAACAATTGAAAAATAACATTCTAAAATACTTTCCATAAAAAATCTATTTTAATTTATATTTAAAATTTTTTTACTTTAAAATACGCGTAATTTCATTTACTTTTAAAGAAAATACAAATAGTGATATTAGTAGCTTTTTAAATCATGCTAAAAAAATCTATCTACGACAAGATACTCGTCATCATACTAACAGTAACACATTTCTCGTCTAAATCCGTTCTTTTCCGAAGTATTTGCCCATTTGTCATTTAAAATATTTTGAACATTACTCTGGTCATTAAAAAAATTATATAAATTAGAGACTTGAATAAAAAAATTTGGACATTAATATTTTTTTTTTAGAATTAACTAATGTTACCGAATGACAAAATGATCCAGGAACTGAGTTAAAAAAATTGAAGTAAAAAATTGAAGTAATCCAGCTATAGCAGTTCGCTTGTTCCGCATGTCAGTATTATTTTATCGTGAATAATTAAAAATTTATGACATGTCTTACATAAGAAAATACAAATATTAAATTAACACATTATATCTATATTTCAAGTAAACAAAATACACGAACAAATATTAAAATTACTCATTCTAAAGAGAACAACTCTGCCACATTTTACACGTCCAAAAGTGCATCATTCCATATCAAAAAATAGGATTAGCCTGTAGTCTTTAAATCAGCAAATTACTTGGTGACTCTGTAAGCCTGCAAACCAAAATCAAGTTTAGTGTGTGTATGCATAACACCCAAATGATTGTATGAATTATTTTAAATTTAAAACAAGGCTCACCTTGACCCTTTTGAGTAGCTCTTTAGCATTGCTGTCCTTCCTGAAGTGTTCCCTCACAGGCTGTGCATAGCCCAAAAAAACATTGAGTTTATGCCACATACTAGAAATGAAGAACAAAGAGAAAAAAAAAACCTCCAGTTCACATAAAATATATGCTTATAACGATAGTCTAATATCCAGAGCTAGCCTAAACATGAGCGTAGCGGCTCTGGAATCTAATTACGGGTTCCTCTCCCATGTTGAATAAACTTAATCAAAACAAGAATATATTTTGGCTTATAATTCAAGCATATGTAAGAAGCCATTTAAGCCCAAAATAAAAACTTATGATTTGTACTTTGTACACGTAAATGCAGAAAGATTAATTAAACAAATTATAGTCATGCTTTACTTGGAGAAGCTGATGAATTAAACAATTTGAAATATTTTAACCACCACATTGATATTTGCAGATTGAGACCTTGTTAAATTATTAAAGTACTAATCAATAATATGATAATAGGATTATAAAAAGCAATAGGCTTTTGGTTTTTCATTTTTTAGGATCGGCAACAGGCTTTTAGTGTATATGTACCACACCCTTCTAGAGCACTGTTCCAAAGCATTGTAAGAACACTACAACCTAGAATACATAATGGAAATTAGGAAGTTCAAAATACAACACATTAACATTAATATAATTAAAAATCATCACCTCCAGAATTTTATTCAATGACTTTGACAATGCTGGTTTGAGGTCAGCAGGATGTAGCTCTCCACTTTCATAGTCTGCAATAAGCTCTTCATAGCTTTTGAATGTCCTGTATAGGACGGAAGAATAAATAAATATCAATCAAACCATTGTGCAGAAGTAAAGATAAAAATAATTGTAAAACTGACTAAAAGTAAACAAAATGATCCAAGAAACTACTACTTAAAAGGCACGTAATGTTCAAGCGGATGAAATAGCATAACTTACTTATTTCCACCATTATCTGCACTACGCTCCACTGTGAACTCATTAAACCAGGGTAAGATGAGGTATTTAATGTACTCCAAGCATGGGTTTCCTTCCACAACCTTTGGCGGGCAATAAGCCTTTTTTATTTTCACATTCACTTCAGCCTATATCCAAATATAAAGTTAAAAAGACAAAACAAATTTAATTTTAAAAAAATAAAGGGAAATTACAAATAAAAAGAAACAAATAGTCATATCTTGGCATAAAAAGCACAACGATATATTTCTTCATACTAAACATTTTATACCCTTTTTATATTTTCATATTTTTTTCAAAATGAAAAAAATCATAAGCCATCCTATTAAGTAAAACAGAATGCAACTAGATATGACAATTGATATGCATGTGTACTAAAGAAACAGATATAATAGCACAGTTAGCAACTTACCTCCTCGTCTTCCATGAAAACAGAAGATGATGGATCACTTTTTGACATCTTTTCTTGCCCTTGCTGCAGACCAGGTAACATGTCTGCAAATCACCCCCAAAACACAGTTAGCGAGAGACAAAACTTACACATACACTATACCAGAGGAAATTCGATGTATACGGTGTGACAAGATAATGGGCTTGTTCTTCCTCTTAATGTCATCACAATACTCTCTAGCTAGTACATTCACTTTCCGCTGATCCATTCCCAATTGGCAGATGTCAGCCTATTTGCAAAAAGAAACATCCATGCATTATTCACTATTACTTTTGAAGCAACTTGTCAACTAGTTTCAGAGGTAAAAGCACAATATCTATTTATTTCAGAAGATTAGAAACCAAATAATAGCACAGTTCAGGTTCAGAGAAGAGATCATCGATACTTGGTAGAAATAATTAACACACTATAACAATTTCCATTTTTAATGCTAACATTGCAGCAATGACATATCTATTTATTTCAGAAGATTTCTCCACATTAAACTAACATTCATTGTGAGCTTATAAGGTAATGTAGAATAATTTTGTACCGAGGACAAGCTAATAAAGTATACATGAAATAATCTATGCAAACACAAATAGATAGTGAAAAATGAAACACACCTTGAGGAAAAATATGTCCGCACACTGCATGCATGGATAGAATATCTGAGCAGCAGTCAATTCGTCCTGTTCACTTCGTCCCATTATTTGACTACACCTATAATTCACAAAATTAAAACAAAGAACATCATTTCCAGTCCAAAGCCACCATTTACAATAACAAACATAAAAGCATTTTAAAAAGGGAAAAGGAACCTGATAATCCTTTTTAGATTGTTCTTCTGAGCTATATCCAACACAAGAGGCCAGTACTCATCAGCTCTGGCGTTAATCTCCTTGGAAGACCACAGAAACTCAACTTTCCCTCCCTCGACATCCATCCCAACAGCTTTCCAAATCTCAATCAAGTAACGACCAACCGTCTCAATTTTCTTCAAATCCCCTCCCATCTTATTGTTGAGCTTCGCAAACCAATCAGCAATCCATATTTTGACACGGCAACCGGCCGATGTGAGCTTGTTCACACTGATTGTTTTCATGACACCCTAAAATAATAACATACTAGTAAAAGAAAGTAACAATCACGCAAGCCACACCACACTACACCTCATTCAAATTCCAATGCATTCACCTTAGAACTCAAGCAATCAACTACTCACAATCAAAAAAACTTTTGTTTATTTTATTTTTTTTGTTTCCATTTTGTAAAAGTATATCATAGAAATATTACAGTTTATGACAATAGATATTCACTGACCTGAGCAATGTGCATGCGTCCGGAGGGTTCGAAGCCATCGTAGCAAACGGGTTCAGGCTTTTTGGTGAGGAGGTTAAGGAGTTCGTCTTCCTGAATGCACTCTTCTCCGACGCTCCTCACAATCTTAAACTTCTCTTCAGGGCTCAACCTGGAAGCAAAATCAAAAATGAATAGTGAAATCGAAACCCTAAGAGAGAGTTGGGGAGAGAGAGAAAACGTAGAAGAAACTTACTGAGGAGTGGAATTGGAGGATTGAGGGATCTGAGAATCTGAGACGGACAAAGATTGAAGGGCTTCAGAGGGTGCTTGTTCCATCTCTGCAAGTCAACGCCACAAATGGAGTTTGGATTGGAAAGAGATGAATACTCTGCGGCGGCACTCCGAAGGAAGAAGCCTCAACGACTAGGGTGGGTGCTATCTATATACACTCTTTTCTTTAATTTTATTTCTCTTAACACATATAAATTTTTTTTATTACTAATATGATTTTTAAGATTTTAATATTCTAATTAATTTATTAACGATATATTTGTGTATATATGTGTATTCATGGTTTGAATTATTGCTCAGTTAATTAATTACGTTTATTATTATTATTATTATTATCATTTTACCCACTAATCTAGTGATTCTAATTTGAATTCCCTGTTAGTTATACAATTTACCATAGTCCAAAAAGCATGGAGAGAATGATTAAACTAAAACCTATAAATTATTTTTCTTTTTAAATGAAAAATGCCTTCAAACTTATTATTTTTTACCGTTACTCTTCAATCAATTTCACTTTCTCTTTCTTTCTTTTTTTTTACCTTTACTATTCAATCAATAGTATATGTGCACCAAGGAAATTTATCTGCTTACTATTAATTTCAATATTTTATATATTTCTTAACTTTTTATGTTATTATTTAATTTATATAAATAATTAGTTTAGTCTGTATTAAAACAAATTTAAAATAAATTAAAAAAATAGTCAAGTAGGAAACTATTTAAAGAAAGTTTATAACTCATAAGGGATATCATAAACTAGCTGATATATGATAGACTAATTAATAGGTTTATAACTATTTAAAGAAAGTTTATAACTCTTATTTATAGGTTTTCAAGTTAATAGACTAATTTATTGAATCAGAAATATTTGTTAAATTTAATTTATAAACTAATTCATAAATACAATATTACATAAAAATATACATTTTATTATACAAATAAAATTTATGTTTTATAGATAAATATATATTATTATGTTTTTATAACTTCAAATTTTCTTTTAATGTTTTTATTTATTTTGTGAAAACTTTCTATTTTTACTTAACCCTAAAGAAATACTTTTTTTTTATTTCTCCATTTCAGCCACTATTACGTTTAGTTTTTTATTTTATTTTTTATTGTGTAATTCTCCCATAATATTATTTAATTTAATGAATCATTAATTGTTTCAAATTTGTAATATTCAATCTTTTTTAATTTATATTAAAAAATATTATAACATATACTTAAATAATAATAATGATAAATATTTAATATCTTTTCAATTTTATTTTAAGTAACCATAAGTAAAAAAACATTAAAAAAATAAAAATGTATCAAATTATAAAGAACAATGATAAAAAAAGCATTAAATAAACTACCACCAAATAAAAATAGTTTATGACATATAATTTATAAGTTCTAAAGTTAACTTTAAAAAAACTTCAAACACATATCCTAGCAATTAGATGATTATCAGACCCTGTCAATCTACTTTTTGACCACTACCTTTCTCCCAACGTTTCAAGTTTGGTTGAAAAAAGACCAATCATCCAGGGAAATGACTGGTGTTGAATCCAAGGATGTTTCTTAATTTTAAAACCATTTCTATTTTTAAACATAAAAATATACAAAACTTGTTCGGTAAGAATATTACTTTAAAAAAAATCTTTCAATTCATAAAATAAAAGTCAATCTCTATAAAATCAAACAGAGCCTTGATCCTCGCAACAAGTATTCAGAAACACAGGGTAAGAGCCTTTCTATGTGCTTTCCAGTTCAGATAAAAACTGATGAACCTTGGCACAAAATTTTGGAATTCGAAAGAATGATGTGTCAGTGTATCTTATCCCAAAGCTACCAGAAGTGTGCAACAAACTACACATGTCAGATACTCCAAAAATGAAGCAAGGAACCACACGAACAGGAGCTGATCCCCATTGTTCTGTTGCATGTATTATTACGCCACAATCGCCATCAAAACCAGATAGGACACACAATTGTGTTTCTGGATTCATCACAAATCTGTCAAGTCTGTCTCCTTAGATCACAGCTTCTACTTCTTGTTTCCTAGTTCATCAATTTTCACAGAAACAAAATGAGAAGTAACCAAGAGTCAATCGAGTGTCACAGAAGTTGAGGCAAGCGTTAGCGCTAAGTTAGTCATGCATGATCAGCGAACTTAAGGTCATGATCCATGCCCAGAAGCCTAGAACTAGACAATTGATTGAGAAAAGAAACCTGATAAGGGTTCTTGTATTTTATACATTCCAGATGTGAGTCAGATCCTACTTAGTCAGGTGAAACAGTTAGATCTCCGTAACATATTATGTTAACAACTACTAGTAGAATTTTAGATACAGGGATGTCAAGTTATTGGAGTAGTGAAGAAATCATTACAAGTTCAAAAGCTAATTAATTTAGGACAAGTACATTCAAACTCAAGATGAGTCTTACTATCAAGAAGTAAACAACTACCTAACCCCTTTTAGCAAATTTCAACAGGTACACCAACATTAACAATATATTACATAAAGGAAGAAAACAATCTGACAAATCAGTCGGAGAGTTAAGACAAAAGCTTACATGGTATGAAAGATATTTAAAATGGTCTCTGCGGGGCTTTCTTCCCAAAAATGGCCTCCCAAACAGAGGGTGAAAATGGAGTTTTCTTGTCCAAAAACTGCCTAACAGCTTTCTCATCAAAAGCAAAGCCCTTTCCAGTTAATGTTTTGACAGCATCCTTAGCTTCTTCAACCCCTTTTTCCTTGCAGAAGCCATCCACCAGGCTTACAAAAGTTGTCACATTTGGAGAATGACCTGCTTCTAACATTTCCACACAAAATTCAAAAGCATCCTGTAATCTTCTACACTTGTAGAGTCCTTGTACAATGACTGTGTAACTGAAAGCATTCGGAGAAATGCCACTACTCTGCATTTTCCTGAAAATCCTTTTCGCATCATCAGCCTTGTCGGCCTTTGTATATCCCTCCACTACTGCTGTGTATATGACAATCTCTGGAATGGTTCCCTTCTCCCGCATCAAAGCAAAAAGTTTCAAGGCTTCTTGAACCAAACCATCTTTACATAGACCATCGAGCATAGCCACAGCATTGGGGATAAGACCAGTCTCCTTCATCTTCTTGAATATCTCATCGGCATCTTGTGGCACAGGCTCTTGAGCCTGTTGATCGGGATTTGACCTCTTTGCTTCTTCAGATTGCTTGCTTGCTGCAACCTCTGACAGATTCACTGTTTTATCATCAAAAGCAAGCTTGAATTTGTCAAGGAAACTGTCTCCTGATTGCTCAAAATCCCTATTTGTGTCTGCCACATTCATGCCCTGAAATGCAAGATCAATTTTGGAAGATTTATTTGTTCTGTCCAAAGCATCAGGCCCACGATGGTTGTCATCAAATGTTGGAGGAAAGGAACCTCTACCAGATTCCCGGAAACGTGGAGGAGGCTGATTAATTGGCTTCCTACCTCTCAAAGGCCTACTTGGAATTGATTCTGACGAACCCTGTTCAACATTATATTCCTCATGGGTTCGGTTGCTACCATTATCTTCAAAACTTGAGTCTGACTGTTGACGAAGAAAATCATCCCGTTCCCAAGCATATTGTTTGCTTCTGCCACTGAAATCATCGGCAAAGCTAAAATGGCGCACAGTCTCAACCCACGGTGGCAGATGCTGTTTGGAACGTAAAAGGGAAGCTAGTTTTTCAATCCGGGAGGAGGATACAAGTTTATGAACCCCCCTTACAGATGCTGTCATATGAGCCTGTTCATGAGTTGCACCAGGCATATAGTTAACAACATCACCAAATCAAAGAATAAACATAGCAAAAGGATAGGCATGATGATGAATACCGAGATGATCAAATTTAAAACAAAGTAACATGTAAATCAGTTGGTAATGGGAAAAAGAATGAAGAGATATCATCATTATAAAGTATCCGTAATTTACCATCTGCTTGTATTCAGTATTCAGCTCCCTGCAACTAGTATTCAATGAAAGCAACTCCCAAAATCTACAAGCCACCTAAATTGAACGAAGAATAGCATTAAATCATCAAACAGAGGCAAAATCAAAAAGGTAAAAGATAAAAAAAAAATCAAACCAACGTCAATACTAGAAAAGAAACAAAAAAAATCGAGTAACATTGCAAAGTGTAGAAATGTAAGTTTTCATTTAAGCTAGCGTCCTAACTAACAGAAAACAACAGTGCAAGTAGCCATTCATAAACGAAAGCAATGGAAGTAAAATCAGAGAGTAAGAAATTCCAAAGGAGTATAATATGTACCCAATCGCGCCATAATTTACCACTGAAGAAGAGTAATGGTGAGTGGTGAGCGATTGTGAAGAAAATGAAAGGTGGAAAATGGAACTCTACATACTGCATACCCTAACACCACGAGAGAGAAGACCGCGTCGATGGATTGCTGGGCCTGGGCTCTTCTTAGCCCGCAACCTCCCTTCTTACAAACTTGCAATATAACATTTTTGTTTTTTCTTACTGCACCCACACTGCTAGCAAAAAGATTAAAATACCCTCTCTTACTTTACCACATTAAAATAGTGGGTTTGGTTGAAAGTTTGTTCTAGAAAACTTATTCAAGAAGGTTGTTTTAAAATTTTTGTTGTGGAATACATTTCATATGTTTTAGAAAGTTTATTCCATAAATTTTGTTATGAAAAAGTTAATTCTAAAAAATATCTCATGTATTCGAGAAAACTTATTTTATAATACATTTCATATATTCTAGAAAAATTGTTATAGAAGTCATACTTCAGAAATCTTATCCCAAAAATTAAGTTTAAAAAATTACAGAAAACTTTTTGCAGAAATAGGTAATTTAAAAGGAGTGGTGATATGTTAATATCATAGTAAAAAATATATTCATTTTATAAACCAATAAAATAATATTTTAATCATATTTAATTTATTTTTTAATTTTAAATATTATTAATTATTATAATATGGTGTCAAGTATATGTTTTAGCGTGTGAAAGAAATCTTTTCCATTCAAAAGTCACATTTACAAATATTAGATGGGATTTTAAAAGTTATAGTGGTGGAGTTAGAAATTGTGGAGGTGCATGAAGAAAAACACTAACATTTTTTTGTCTTAAATAAAACGAAAGTTTTAAAATCCTTTTTTTTCAATCTTGTAATTTACTTTTATTACACTGATAAAAAATGATAATCTACTTTTATTATATTATAAATTTGAATAATTATTTAGGAATTCGATCCATTCTTTAAAACTATTTTATGAAACGGTTTTTAAAAAAATGAGTTTTTAAGAATAATATTCAGGAAATAAAATGAAACCTATAAGAAAGAAGGGAAGTTAAAAAAATAGAAGATAAAAAAACCAACGACTCAAATATGTTTTTTTTTTTTTTAATTTTCAAAATATATTATGTTAAAAAAAAAATTAGCGAACAAATTTTCTTGTTTTTTTTTATAAAAAAAGAACAAATAGACTAGTTTAAATATAAAATTCTCACATGTAAAATTGCAAATTACGATATGTTTGTACTAGAAAAAAACAAACACCGTATCGATTATGAGTGTCATCTTTGTGAGGTGTAACAAAATTAATGGAGTGTCAGCTTTGTATATTATTTGAATTAAAATAATAAAACATTTATATTTATTTAACCTTTTGGAAATTGAGTAAGTAACTACTATTTAAGTACATAGATTCATAGTGATCTCATTCTCAAGTGTTTGGAATTTTGCAATAGAAAGACTCATCTAAGAAACTGCCACCTGTATAAAAAGTGCGTGACGTGTCTGAAAAACAAGACACGTACCTCAAAATATTGATCACCTTGCTCTATATAGAGCCACCTTTGCTCACTGTGTAATCATAGTTTCCATTCAAGTTCCCTCACTGTGTTAACAATGGAGCCTCGAAAAAAAGCTTTGCCATTATCTTGGTTCTTGATCTTCTTCGTTATCGTTTCCTTGTGGGGGGTGAAGGCATCAAAGTCTCAAGAGGGACCTGTGGTGGAAAAGGATCAGAGGAGGACATTACTTGCCACAGAATTCGGACAGATAACTGCCCTTGACATCAAGGAAGAACCAGAGAAACAGCCCTACCATCTTCAGTTCATCACATTGGAGCCAAACTCGCTATTTCTTCCTGTGCTTCTACATGCAGATATGGTCTTTTATGTTCACACAGGTGTATAACTTTTAGTTCTCTACATTCTATTCACATCTTATTCAAGGTTTTCTTCAACTGTTGTGGTTGTTGTGATTTTTAACATTATGGAAATTTGTGAACGAGTGTGAATTTTTCAGGGAGTGGAAAGCTGACTTGGGCAAATGATGATGGTACTGGCACGATCCCTTTACGCGAAGGAGATCTTTGCAATCTCAACGAAGAAACTGTTTTCTATATACAGAGCGACTTAGAGGCTGAGAGAAGGAAACTTAGGATTTATGCAATGTTCACCAATACAGAAGACAATACTTTTGTAAGTGCTACGCATGTATTCTTTTTTGAACTTACACAGAAATTGAAGGTTTGTTTGTTGTTATTCGTGTTAATTGTTAACCACAAATGCAGAATCCATCAATCGGTGCTTATTCAAGAATCGACGAACTGGTCAAGGGCTTTGATAAGAAAATCATGCAAGCAGCTTTAAAGGTATTGCCTTAGCCACATATCGTAATAGAACTGCCTTGTATAGGGATCATTGTGTACTAAGGACAAAACTACAAATTATGAATTTTGAAGGTGCCAGATGATTTGATTGAAGAAATCATTAACAAGAAAAGCACCCCAACTATAGTGCATGCGGATTCAAAGAAGATAAATATTGTCCAGAAACTGGAGGCTTCGTTTCTTAAAAACTTTCTAGGTGTTGGGTCCAACTCCAACAAACTCGAAACATACAACATCTTTGATCATGACCCTGACTTCAAAAATCGTAATGGCTGGAGTGTAGCTGTGTCCAAAACGCAACTAAAGTCATTGAAGCAGACTAACATTGGATTTCTGATGGTGCATTTGACCAAGGTTAGTGATTGTAATAGTCTTAACCGGGTTTGGACCGAACTGGTTTTTATTATTGTGCATGTTTATGAAATTGTACGAAAATTAATTTCCAATCTATAAAATTGAAGGGATCAATTTTGGGGCCTCATTGGAACCCGAAGGCAACAGAGTTGGCAGTGGCGGTAGAAGGGAGAGGCATGGTCCGAGTGGTATGTGGAAGCAGCAATGAAGATGAGACAGAAAGCCAAAACATGAGATTTAAGGTTAATCCGGGCGATGCTTTTGTGGTGCCTAGGTTTCATTCAATGGCTCAGATGTCATTCAACGATGAACCGTTTGTTTTTCTTGGCTTCAGCACTTCAGCAAAGAACAACCATCCTCATTTTTTGGCGGGAAAGGGATCTGTGCTTTATAATCTGAACAGGCAGATACTGGCCACCTCTTTTGGTGTAAGTGACAGAACCATTGACGAGCTTTTGCATTCTCCCAGAGATTCCATCATTTTCGGGTGCAGTTCCTGCGCGGAGGAAGAGGAGAAGATAATGAAGGAGGAAGAGGAGGAGGAAGAAAGGGAGAGGAAGAGAGAGGAGGAGGAGAGGAAGAGAGAGGAGGAGGAGACGAAGATAGAGGAAGAGGAGACGAAGAGAGAGGAAGAGGAGGAAGACAGGAAGAAAGAGAGAGAGAGGAAGAGAGAGGAAGAGGAAGCTAAAAGACAACAAGAAGAGAGGGAAAAGAAGCGTGAGGAGGAAGAAGAGAGGGAGCAGCAAGAAGGAACTGGGGGAGAGAAAGAAAGGGAAAGAGAAGAAGAGATAGAGAAGGAGCAAGAAGAAGCTGGGAGAGAGAAAGAAAGGGAAAGAGAAGAAGAGATAGAGAAGGAGGAAGAAGAAGCTGGGAGGCAACAGGAGAAGAGGGAAAAGAAAAGAGAGAAAGAAAAAGGTGAAGGGAAGGAAGCAGAGGAGGAAGGCAGGAGAGAAGCAGAAAAGGAAGCAGAAGAAGCATCAGCTAAGAGAGAGCAAGAAAAGAGAAGGAAAAAAGAAGAAGCAGCAGCTAAAGAAGAAGCAGCAGCTAAGAGAGAGCAAGAAAAGAGGGAAATGAGGAGACAAGAGGAAGCTGAAAAGGAGCAAGAAGAAGATAAAAGGGAAGGGGAATCAGAAGTAGCACAGAAGGAGCAAGCAGAAGCTAAAAGAGAGCATGAAAAGAGAGAAAAGAAGCGACAGGAGGAGGGACAAAGGGAAGGAGAAGAAGAAGAAGAAGATCAGGCATGGGGGGAGAGTGTGAGGAGAGAGAAGGGGAAAAGATCAGAAGAAGAAGAAGTAGCACAAGGGGAGCAAGAACAAGCCAAGAGACAACAAGAAGAGAGGGAGAAGAGAAGAGATGAAGATGGTGACCATGATCACATTGAAAGTGAAGCAGAAGAGAATAGCTACAAGAGCAGTTTCGAAGGAAGGAGAGCTCTGAAAGTCAGGAACCTTTGATTCCGTCTTAATGTCTTGGGCTTTATCTCCTCGTATGTATTACAATAAGACCTTTTTTGTTTTTGTCTGTTAACTTTAGCATGCATCCGTTTGTGTTTTTTGCCTGCTTGTTACAAAGTTGAAGGCCAATGTTTCATGAAGCCTGTTGGTGATGGTATGAATAAGTAAGGACTTCTTCCTGCACCTCCATATATTCTTCTTTAATCTTCATAAATTTTTGGTATTCCAAAAATGTCTCTACGGAATAATCCAGAAGATAGATTATTCATATGTTTTGTATGGGATGGCAGAAGAATTTTAAGCCTTAAATATGTACTGCGTATAATTCTATAACAAAATCTATCATAGTTATTTAGATAACATATAAATGTTAAGTGCGGTACAGAGCCTTCATTTTTCGTTTAATCCATATTTTAATTTTAACTAATCATTAAAATTTTAACAATATAATTATTTCTTATACATATATATTTATATCTTTATTTTTAAGTACACTTTTAAAATCTTGGGCAAGTTTGTGTTACACTTTCAAGTTATATTTGGATCAATGGAAAGAGAATAGATAAATAAAAACAAAACTGAGTAGTGAACTGAAATATAATTTTTATTTCGTTATTAAGATAGGCTATCATAAATAAAACAAAATTTCAACATATTATTCCTCTTAAATTAGGGACAGAACAATAAATTATGCAAGGAGGAATTAGTTGCACTAGTTTCTATTATATATTATCTTTATTTTATACACATTTCATTCTCTTCAAAGGAAATAAAAAATTAAAGATAAATAATGAATGAGATAGAATAACTTTCATTATTGACAATTCCATGGATTGACTCAGGAAAAAGGGAAAGCAATTACTGTAAAGCCGCAATGACCCTTTTGTAGTGACAAGATTTACTGGGGTAGCAGGGCAACTCAAGTTTGAGAGTACAAAATAGGAGTTCATTCACTTTAAAAAGTGAATGGCCATGTAGAACAAAAATGAGTCAAAGTGAAGATGGCCAAAAACTCACTCGCTAAGTGACCCAGAAATGTATGAGACAACAACAGTTATGTCATCAAGTTTGCCACCATAATAACGGAGTCCAGCCTCCTGAGCAGCAGTAGAAAATGGTGTCGGTCTGCTCTGGTCCAGTGCTCGCTGACGAGCCAGTGCTGCTATCTTCTGAGCAGTTACTTGGGGCTCTAGTCCAGCCCTAATTGCATGTACAACAACTGCAGTGATCTCACTATTGTATAAATTGTCAAATAAGCCATCTGTCCCAGCAATGACTACATCTCCTGAAGTAACAGGTATGGTAAAAACCTGGAACCATTATAGCAAAAAGATATACTGAATTTTTTCCCTTTCATAAAGGCATATAATTAAGAGAAGAACATCAAACATCATCTTCCATTAGGCATCCTAAGGAATAATACTAGCACTATAATGAAGGGAGAAACGAAAAAATGCACTATCAGACAATATATATTGTATAGGTGGATGCGGAATGAACAAAAACGGAGCTGCGAAAAATATGAAATGCAGATCATCTTACAATTGACTGGTGTAGGGAATGAGAAAAGGATGACATGGTTGCACCTTATTTTCATTTTTCACCCCTTCTACCAAGTACTGTTTAACAAAAATCAAAATCTCCCAGTTTTCACCTCTCCATAATTTCCACCTTTCCTACCAGCATACCCCAAGTTTCCCCACGAATTATTTGCACAAAATAGGGAACACTAAACAATTTTCACCCCTCTACCATGAATCAAGTCTAAGGAGAAAAAGAACCTTTTATTGTCCTTCCTGAACGTGAAAGCAAAGCCAAATAAAACAGAATCTCATTAAATAATGTTGCTGTGTCTACTTTACCTCACCGGAGCTGGGTAGATCCGCTCCATTGCCACTCTCCAACTGATAGGTGAAATTGAAGTCATGTTGTTGAACAGGGGACTGGAAAATGGTGCATCCATCTCTAACCACAATGAATCCACTGTCGCCCAAATTAATACCATGTAATCCCTGGACCAAGATAGCAACAACCAAGAATGAAAATAAATCAGTTTGTTACATTTTCCTTTTATACCAGCTCAAAAAAGTAACCCGCCAAATTTACTAGTAACAATAATTTTGCTCGCTGCGAATGAGGTGAGCTTCAATCCATCAAGTGGCAGCTAAAACACCAATCGGACATTATACATAAGAACTTGAGACTTTAAAGCTATATAGAGTATTTAAGAATAAGTATTATCAGCACATATTATCATATGTATGCTATTATTGCAGAGAAGAACGCACCAAATAATATAGAAAAAACTGTCTATTTTAGAACACCCAGCATGCTTTTAAGTCCAGTTATAAGCTGAAGCTATTTATCTTTTGACTTTAAAATAGCTAGGTGGGAGACGTGCTCAATAGGAAAGTAATTTTAATCTTCAACCCGATTTGCTACTGTACACAATATTACTTCAAATAGCACGCATTTTTAAACAGGATAAATGTTGGCATGATGTTATACCAGACAACAATTTCCATTATACCGGACTGGTAAAATTGTAGAAAACTTTAATGTTGATGCATATGAGAAGAAAACAAAACACCTAATATTCAGTAGGCATGAAACATGGGTAATGTTTAAGTTCACTCACAAGTGGACAAGACTATTTCTCATTTCAAAGTTCAGAATGAGAAAATTGAATACCTCATCAGTCAGGGCAACAATACAAGCTGTTGATGAACCCTTGGCCTTTGTATTTGAATGAGCCTTCTCTAACACCCTTGTTGGATTAAAAGAACCTTGGGGCTCCTCTTGAATTGCTCTCACTGAATTGGATATAAGTTCCCGGGAAAACAGTCCTGAATTAACACCAACGTCTGCCCAGCCACCTACACCATCAGCAACACCAATTGCTTGTTCATCTGCGCAAATAAAATGAGCATCCTCTCCTCCAGTCTCCTCCTTATCTGGATGTGGTAGATAACAAGATCCTGACAACATCTTCAAGGTATTGCCACCAACAGTAGTTCTGAAATTAACAATGCCCAATACTCTAGATAAGTATCAGCTGAGAAATATAGAATAATTTTAGAAGTATAATCTTCTACTGACAAGCTATAAGCCAAATTGGACTCTTACCAAGCTTCATTCATGGAAGTGACTTTGATATCAAATTATGTTATTTAAAAGCAATTCATGGAGAAACAGAATTCAGAATAAAATGAACAGGATCACGTACAGATCAGGTGTAAAAGAGGAATTTGAAAGCTGTTCACCGGGAGGGCTGCCATCAAAAGAAACAGCATGTGCAGCCCCAGCTGATGGGCTGGCAGAAGAAGAGGTACAGAAATTCTTCAGCCATGATCCATGAAGCAAACTCGAATCCCGAATCCTCCAATTAGAATCAAAAGTAGAACTACCAAAACTCAAAGGACCAAACAAAGGTTGTGGTCTCCCTAGATTCACGCCACCCCTTAGGCAGCCTTTAAGAGTTTTGTCTTTGAAGTACATAACAGCAGGCTTTGTGAAGTCTAGCACACTACCACAACCTGAGATTAAACCATCAAAGTAAACATCTCCCAGCACAGCATTGGAATGGGAGGTGGTAGCCATTGATTTTGCGTTAAGCATGTGGCTAGAAGAGCAATGAGTTGAACCGGGCAAAAAGAATTTTGAATACAGAGAACAAAGAGACAAGCCTGAACTTCTTCTATACAATGCTGCCGGTACTCCTTGTCGCCCAGTTAATCCTTTCCGAATGCGACAGTAAATGGTAGCATTCGGCCTTGAGAAAATACCAGGCATCATCTTAAACCCTTATGCAAAAGACCTTAATTCGGTTTCCCCCTTGAAGAAGAACGTGAATCCTTGCGTGTGATTTGACTTTATAAATATCATACCTTTTTTACCCCCAATAAACCTTGCTTCGGAAGAAATGAATCGCACCCAGATTCTGAAATATTGAAATTTGAACAAATATTATTCAAAGTTTCCAACTTCATGGAATTAAGCACCCCACTAGATATGTAAAGAGCAGGTAGTAAATAATCGGACCAAAAGAGAATAGACGAAGTGAAGGGTACAGCAAGAATGAGAGAGCAAAATCAAATTGATAGAGACAAAAGGAGAAATGCATAAGAATTGTAGGAGTGAGTTTGAAGAATTAAATTGATTCTTACAGGTTATGAAATCGCGCTTTAGTCTTCTGTCTGTGTGACTTGTGCCCAGCTCCACAAAAACCTAAAAAGTGTGGGGACACAGTTTTAGGTTTAACGCTATCAAATTCCACTCTCTCTTCACTTTTAATTTTTTTTTTTTTCTATTACATCAAGAACAAGGGAAAAATAATTATCTGAATTTTCTTTTTCTTTTTCTTTTTACCTTGTAATTAATCCACATGGTTTCTCGATCCATTTTTCACTTTCTTCTAATTTTTCTCACCAAATTTCGGAAATGGATATTTCAAGTTATGTGAAAACTTTCTGTTTATTTCCTTTTGATAGATATTAAATGCGATGGTGAAATTATATTTTTTATAAATTAAATATAAACAAGCTACGGTGACTAAAAATACTTAAAAACAGGGAAAAACATTTTTTTTATGACATTCACAACAAACAAAATCATAATAAATTGTTAATTTAATAATCAAAATCGTAATTTATAATTACTTAATTTTCTAAACTAAAAGTGTTACTAGTCTTTCACTTTATTTCTGTAAAAAATAACTCCTCATGTAGCACTTATTTTCTGGTCTTAGAATTTTAACACTTTACAACTTTTTGTTATTTTAGTGATGATTTTATTATTTACTCACATTTTAATCCTCAAAAATCTTTTAAAATTTCAATTAAGTCTGGCTTAGATTGTGGTTCGATTTGTTCCACTTTTGAAGGATTTATATGGGATGAGAATACACTTTGTCGATCTTAAAATTTTTTGGGAGCATCTCAAGCACATAAAGAAGACTTTTGTACAAGTTTTGAATAAGTTTTGTATAATCTTCTTCTTGCATCAATGAATATTTGATATTTGTTCAGATTGATGAAGATATGTATGTTGTAGGTTTTAAGACTATAAAAATCAACTTCATGAAAGAATAATATTATTTAAAGGTGACAAACCTTTTACTGTGCGCAAAAAGTTGGATCTTATTTGTAGATTTCTAGGATTTTGGAAAGTTATTTCTCTGAAAAAAATGGTTTTATGATTTGTTTTCCATGAAAACATGAGAAGAGTTCTAACAGTGGGTCTTGGAATCTCAACCTAAGTATCTTTAGAGCCTTTGTTTAGACTAAAGACTTTTGTTGTGTTTGGATTGAGGTGAGAATTTGTGAGGAGGAAAGGATGAGGAGGAAAGGAAGTGGATTAGAGAGGATGTGTGAGTTTGTTTGGTTTGAGAGATGATAAAGTGGATTTGTGAGGATTGTTTATTAAAACCTATGAGTGATGTAATAGTTAGGAGATAATTTAGAGATTAGGTTAAAGGTGTAAAATGTAAGTTTATCAATTTATTTTTGTTATTAAAAAATATTTTAATAATGAGTTATGGTATATTTTTGTGTGTAGGTTTTAGTTAATTATTTTTTCTAATATATAATATTCATAATTATTGTTATTTTATAATAAAAAATAATTTTGTATTAATTCAAATAAATGTATGAAAATAATATTTATTATTATATACATTTGTTATTTTATATAATTATATATATTTTTTTGATATTATAATTATATTTTATTATTTTTATTATTTATAATTATATGTTGTTATTAATAGTATAATTATTTTTTTAAAATTATTAAATAAATTTATCTAATATTTAAATTTATATATTGTATATTGTATATATATACTTATATTGATAATTATAATAATAGTAAAATAATTAATATTATTAATATTTTGAATAATTTATGTTTTAAAAATAATGTACAAGTAGCATGATAAAATTCACATATTTTCATAAATATTATAAAATACCGACTATAAACATGAAAAATTATATTTTATTTTTTATGTATAATTTTTTATTTCAATTTATATTCAATAAAATAAAGAAAATAAAATAACAATTTTCGCTTATTATTAATAAACATTGAATGAACATGAGATAGTCAGTGATTACAATAAATAGATAAAGTCATTACATTATAATCCTAAATGATATGGTGTCATGGAAATTTTAAAAAATTACAAACTTAATAACGTTCAATAACAAAATAAATTTAATTGACAATCAAAACAAGTTCAACATAAAAAACAATAATAACACAATAAAAATACAATCAATGTTCTTTATTATCTTGAAGCTGGTGAAGGGTATCTTCTATTTAACCCAAACGTGTGTTGATATCCAACCTCATGCTTGAGATACTTTCCTCTATATTTTGAATTTCCCCCAAATTTGTGTAACATCGTCGAATCATGAGGGATTTTGGGTTGAGGATGACCGCTTACAACATGTTCTTGAGGCAATGGAATGTCTTCGTGTTTTTGTTCATGTTCGTCATCGGACCTTCCAAGTTGTCACACACCATTGTCCTCAAAGATATTCATTTTCTTCATGATTTTTTCCCCGAATAAGTTATTTCACCCTAACATGATTGATGACTATCTCATCAAGTTCATGCCATAAAGCAACATGAGGTGTGTGATTAAACAGCCATATGGAAGAAGCATATCATGGTCACGACATTTTATCATGTGTTGCGTGATATAATAAGGTCAACTAATCATTACATTACCTTTTAGGCACCATAACATGAAAACATCTTCATGAACCAACTGTGAGAAGTTGCTCCCCCGAGGACACAACATGTGCATCCATGTGTAATGAAGTTGTTTGTCATTAATAGTCAAACTACCTACTTTTCTTACATTTTGACCGTGTACCTCTTCTCTTGTCATGGTTAATAAGGCATGTTGACAATCAAAATGTATGTCTTCAGGGATGGTACCAGGGGTTAACAAGAGACCATCATATTTCAAATTCACCACGTTCATTCAATCCCTATGTCTAATTATAATCTTGTGTGTGCCGATCTGAGTAGCAAGGTAACCTTGTGTCGTTAGATGAATATTTGAATAAAAAAAAACCCTAACCATATCCTCATGATATGGTAGTCTTATACTAAGAAAGTGTTGTAATCCTTGGAAGTCTTGAAACTAAAAACCAGATGTGGCAAAAAAATGGGAAATCTAAGACTTTTAGAGGTATGACTGGTTTGCCGTGAATTTTTTTCTCAAATGTAACCATATGACGTTTCGTTTGGAAGCAAGACAATTTTGCAGGTTCGTATTCAACATATTGAACTGATTCTCAATTAGATCCACCATGGGGCCTTTTTTCTCTTTGATCACCTAGATGACGATGTCCCACCGGATGGTTGAGAGGGCGCAAATGGAGTATTATCTAGACTGTCAGTCGATTGAACATATGCTACAGGTGAGCGTGGAAGTTCGTGGTCTGCAGCATGAAACTCTAGCAGCTCAGGTATATAGTCCATGTTATGATCGCCTAAGTCCACACTTAAATTTTCTGTGTGCTCCGGTCTAGATGCCAATCGGGTTGTCTTTTGACCACTTCCAGTGACTCTATTGTTTGACCACAACTCCTCCATAAGATCATAGTGCTAAATGGATTTGGCACACCACTTATCATGAGATGGTTTCGCCTACAAAAAGTGAGGTGTTACTAATCACTAATGAGTGTCGAATGAATTTTTTAATTATTTACTATATTATAATAAAAATAAATATTTTAGTATATTTTTTTAAAACTAATCGCTAATGAGTTATGTTTCTCATTTAATTCATTTTGTTTCTCATCTATACATGGATATTACAACATTATGAGTAACTTTCTTTATAAATTTTTACAGAAAGTTATTGGTAGAAATTCATATGTTTTTCATGATTTAATGTCTCATTTTTTAAACCTTCTATTCCTTTTCTTTCCTTCTCATGTTTGTGTTCGGAAACAAACACTTTTCTAATATTCTTAAAAATCTGACTAATTAATAATTTATGTTATTGTTAGTTGAAACTTCTAAATATATATGACATAAGTAAGTTGACAAAACAATTATTTAGTCGTCATCTATCTTCATTTCCAAGTGAATTCATTAAATATATCTATTAAAAAAATTACATTAAAATTATCCATTTAATTGTATGAATAGTTGATAATCCATCCATTATTTCTTAAAATTTGATGGATCCCCCATTGATCAAAATTAATCCACTCAATTTTTTTCATAATAATTTTTTTTTTCAAGTTTTTAAAATCGATGTAAAATGAAAAAAAAAGGGTTCGCCGTTGAAGCTGGGGTAACGGCGTACGTGTTTGTCAATGAATGCAGGTGAGTGACTTTGACCAAAAGTGAAATTTGAAGGCCTATTTGGGGCTAGATTACATGGATTTGCAATGGTTTCTTCATGCTTATTATATGATACACAAATGTCAAAAGTCTTGTTGCTTATGCAACTGGGGCACCTTACTATTTATTACTCATCCGCAACTTCTTTTCTTTCAATTCTTTCTTTACTCTCTTCTTTTTATTCCCAGGAATTGACGCCATAATAATCTTTTATAGAGAAAAGTTGCAATTGCATCCAAAGAGCAATTGATTCATGGGGAAAATTTTGAACTTCAATGGAATACACTCCTTCACAACATAATGACAATGCATATTCGCGATAAACATTCAACCAACCATTTACCGCTAACAGTAGAAGAAAACATCAGAGTTTCCTGATTTATGTCTACAAGCTACAGCTATGGACCAAACAAACTATCCAACATCGGAATTAATTCATAGTTTGATGAACTCAAAACTGTAGATGGCCAAGAAGCAAAAGATTTGTAGATGTAGTCTTGTCTGTGGCACCAACCCAACATCAATTTCAACCTCTTGCACAACACCTTTAATTCACCATATCCAGTTCTCCATAGCAAACATATTATTGTAACTTCTGTCATTACTCATGGAAAGAAGGCTCCCGGTGCCTTTTCTTTGATATAATAATAAATATACATTATTTTCCGCTCACATTAGATGCATCAGATAATCCGAAAGGACCCTTTAAGCGCATTACCTGTGGCACTGCTCTCAATATGAGCTTACTACATCTTACTAATCCAATTGAACTGCAATTTCACATTGTACAAGAGGCCATATAACTCTGTACAAACCAGAACTTCTCGCCCTGAAAAATATTGTTCTTCGCTCCTTGCAACCAAAAATATCAAGTACTCCTCCCAATATCTTTGCCAGGGAATTCTCCGCTGCCAAAGGATGCTGCTGCTGCAGCAGCAGTAACATCCAGACTGCCACCAATTGAGGTAATGAGTGCCGATAAGCCTCCACCGGGGTTGCCCCCAGCAGCCATTCCCAGCCCGAGAAAATCAAGGGTGGTCTGCTTTGGACCAAACACAGAGGGAGTCCCCATCATTAACTCCTTTAGTCCAGAGCTGCCATCGCAGGGAAGCCCGAGTCCAAGACCCGCAGGAACTGAGGCACCCTCCGGTTCCCCTGGCTGCTGACCCCATTGCAAACTATCTTGCTGACCTGATGAGGTTGACGCAGACGACACTATGCCTAATCCACGAAGAAAAGAGGCATTTGTGGCAGCTGCACCCATTTGGGCGGCTTTCTGTAGCAAAGCAGTAGCAGACATGGCTGGCTGTGGTGGTGGGGCATATTGACGGCACTCCTGTAATCCTGTTCCAAAAATGGATGACCCGTGATTGGTAGCAAGGCACAGAGAAATGGGCTCCGAAGATGAAGGCCTTGAGAGGTCTGCTGGATGATCTGGATGCCCCATGGCCCTGATTAGGTCAGTGAATGCTGGTGTTTGAGAATGGAGGCTTGCAGTTGCGGATGCTGCTGTTGATGAAGCAAACAGGCTTGCAAATACACTGCTGCTACCCCCACCATTGCTGTTGCTTGTGGAGCTAGTGGTGCTGGTACTGGTACCGCTGCTGCTACAGCTTCCACTCATAGCAGGATTAGCCTGCGTTTCTTCTATGACTTGTGGGGAATTTTCTGGCAACTCTGAAAGATCAAAACAAGGGAAAAAGTAGTAGTAATATTAATAATAAGAATGATATTACTGTCGATAATAATTAAAGAGTGAAGAAGCAGCCATTAACTGTGCATAGACTTGTAAAGTTTGAGTGTTTACTTTTATGTTAAAGTTGGAAAGTAAAGAACAAATAATGGTTTCCTTTCTCAAATGCACTCCCCCTTCCACCCCCCAAAAAACAAAGCTTTTCTTTCTCTTTTTAGCTTTTGAATCTTTTATGAGTTTCTTTGTCCACAATTGCATAGTTTACACCCACAGTTCCAAAGAACACCTTTTCCACGGTTACTTTAATACTTCCATTACTTAATTACTTTCATAATTTTATTACTTAATTAGCTCTCCGAATCCCATTTCACTTACTCTGATGTTATGAATATATACAAACAACCAATCGCAGATGAAAACAAAGGACGATAGCAGACAAAAACCAGTAAGCTCCAGGATCACAGAGAGAGAAAAAGAAAAACACCACTCACAAAAACAACAAAATGCTTTGTTGGTCTAGTTTTAACCATATCAAACGCGACAAAAGAAACGACCGAGTAGATTTCAATGTTTTCCAGATTCGGATATTATCTACCTGGATTTTGTGTCTGCAAAGCAGACGACGATACAACAACACTGTTTGACTTAGGACTAGCCGGCGGTGCAGGAGGCGGGGGAGGCGTAGCCACCGCCACCGCCGCCGCCGGAGGCGACGAATCACCGGTCACAGCCTTCGAATCTGACTCGGAACTAGCCTTTGCAACAGTCTGAGGCTGAGATCTTGCACTTTCCTCTGCCAACGCATCACAAAAAGCCCTATGCGTGATGAAGCTATCCCTCCTTCAAAAATAACAAAACTTTCACAAACCCCAAATCCCCAAATAAAAACTTTGGTGACAGTATCACAAGGGTGAAAGGCAAAAGAGTAAAGACCTTGAGAAGAGGGTACCACAATCGCATTTATACTCTCGGGTACCGCAAATCTTGGAGTGAGCCTTCCAATCGGATTGAACCGCGTATTTCTTGGAGCACTTGTCGCATTTCCACTTCTTCTCGCCGTGTTTTCTGCAGAAGTGCTTCTTAATCCCCGTGAGATCCCCTAAAGCTCTAGAAGGATCGTGGTGAACGCATGTCGGTTCGGGACACACGTACACTCTCTTCCTCACCTCCTTGCTCGACCTCTGCCTCAGCTTCCACGGCAGATTGTGACCCCTCCGATGAAGCTGAAGGTTCTGGTCCCTCTGAAAACCCTTGTTGCATATTTCACACACGAACCGGTTCGTCGCCATCAGAGTCTTCGGAGACAGAGCAATCACCTCAGCATCCGGATCTGAATAACCCCACAAACAACAAAATAAAAAAAAAAAAACGCAACACGGTGATGCTTGACGAAATCTTTTGTTGTACCTGGCATTCCTGGAAGGTTTCGCTTCTTCTTTGTTGTGGGTTTTGGAGGCACTGTCTGATTGCCAGAGGAAGACACGCTAGCCTCCCCTGAAGCTGTGGAAACATTGTCCAAGTCAACCGGCATGGGAACCTTAAACAGCTCGAGGATTTTTCAGAAGGAAAAAAATCTAAAGGGCATTTACCCTCAGAGAAAGTTTCGGTTTTTGATCGTTTTTCTTATATGGGTTCCTTCTTTTTCTTCTAGGGTTTCCAATCTCCTTTGCTCTTATCTACCGGTCAACCTACAATCTTTCTTTATGCTCTCCTTTTTCTCACTTACCCACCACCTACCGGCTCTGATGATTGGGTCTCTGACCAAAATTCACGTTAACCGAAGAACTCAAATGATTAGACCCAATTGGACAGGGTAGCCGGCTATTGAAGTTGGATCCAACAAATATCGCAGAAATTAAGGTTTGATTTTTTGGGAGAGAAAGAGTGTAGCAGGTGGCAGCACCCCAACGAGAAGGAAAAGGCAGAAGCAGAAGCAGCAGAAGGTCCTCGATCTCGTTTGTTCTTCTCTTGGTTGTTTCCAAAGATGTAACTTTTGTCATCAGAAAATGAGGTGATAAATGGAAAAGTCGCGGGGCAATAAAAATTATAAGATGTTAAGTATGATTAATTAGTAGTAATGAAGATGGGATTGTGCGGGTAAGGTGATGTCAGATTTTTTTTTTGTCTGTGTCGTGTGTGTAGATTAGAGAAATTGGAGTATAACAGTACATGTACAATATAATACTGGTATACTAAAATATAACAAGGAGAGAGAGTGTGTGTTTGTTGTGTTGTGGGAGTGAAACTTTGCGCGTTGAAGTTGGCATGTTCAATGAAGTTGTTGAAGGGAATGGTTCAATTTGCAATGGTGAGTACAGCACAGTGCTGGACACATGGAAGAGAAGTTTACTCATTTTTTTGTCGTTTTCTGCTTTGTTTGAATGCGAGCTCTGTAAGAACCGACAGCGATTGCTCATTCAGAATTTTGGATAAATAATAAATAAAACTACTTCTTTTAAAACATTTACTAAAACAGTAGATATTATAAAAAAATAGTTTATTAAAAATATACGAGTGAGAAATATAATGTACGTGCAATCTTGTTCCACTTTATACACAATTCGTTGTCATCTGATAATCTTTAAGTTTTTTAAACTTCTTTTTCTCTTGCATGCGTTCTGCCTGCCGGCGAGGACCTGTGACTGCACTTCAATGCTCAAGTCAGTGCTCGTGATTAGTTTGTTCTCTTGAAATATTAAAAATGTACATTTTCCTCCTTTCAGAAGTCTAATATATAGGACTTGGGCCTTCTCCTGCGTGGGTCAGGTACCACTAAGATGTGTGTAGTGGTCACTAGGTCGTGTGTAGTGGTTTTTTTTATGTAGTGTCTTTCGTAGTGTATTTTTGACTCATTCAACGTCAGCTATAATTGTTTTTTTGCCACGTATTTATTATGTTATATTATTAATTCGTGTTTTAAATAAAAATCATATGTTTTATTTAATGTTAAAAAATAACTACGAAATAAAATATATTTTAAATTAAAGCATATTTTGGTAACTTTTTTCAACTTCATCTTTCTTTTAAAGAAAATATTAATCAATGTAAAGTTAGACATTAAGTGTAAGTAAAATTGGTTTGTGAGGTTGTATTAAAGACGCATGAACCTTCTTTGTAGTTGTAAATAGATCTTACGGATACAATAAATATGTCCAATTTCGTTATAATTTGGTTTTGAAATAAATATATTTAATTTCTGAACTGTTTAAACTACAATCATTTTTATTCAAAATTAATTTCATCAATACTAATCTAAACCTACACACTCAATTCGTTTATAATTCTCTACCTATTTCTTCTTTGGTTCCTATTTTTTAACAATTTCTCCCAAGGCACCAAGCATATGTTGAAAATGTAAATCATGTGAAATTGTGTTACTATGATTGTATTTGTTTCAAGACATTATTTTTTTTTTCATGATAAATTAAGCTTAAAATTTCATTTAAAATGTATCATCGTGCATTTAAATACTAATTCATATTTTTATGATATATATTAAATATTAATTGTGAAGTCTATAGAGTGATCGTAATTAAATAAAACACAATATCTTAATGATGTCAATTATAACTCCAACCTCATTTCTTCTAATATTTTGGGTTATCATAAAATATATATATATATATATATATAATAAATGGAGGAAGACTTCTTCACTTGAGTTGTATCATATTACTTATATAATGTAAATAAAAAAAACATAATTGATCTCAAAAGTCCACTTCCTACTTTGAGTGTTTATTGCTAAAGTGTTTTTATAACACTATAACGATTCACCTAGTGCGTTACTTACAAGTGCTAAAAGCTTAAGATGCATTATTCTACCAACACTTTAACGATGTTATAATCGGTTGAGTTCAAATATGTAATTGCATGATCTCATGTATTTCAAAACTCATGTACCACTACCAAAACTTACATTTAAACAATATTATATTGCAAGAAAATCATTAAATATCAACAAGAAACAAAAATAATTAATTATTAGATTGATTAAGTTAAATATTCTTTTGTAAAGTAACAAAAATAATAGTATCTAAAATAGTTATACTATTAATAAAAAATACAAAATACTTTGTAAATTGACATTTAACATTAGCTACTAACTACTTTATATTTAAAATTAATCTTAAATTAATGACTAATTTAAAATATAAAGTACTTAGTAGCTAAAAAGCTTAGTAGTTAATGTTGGATACTAATTTAGAAAATACTTTACAAATTTATATTAATAATAAAAACTATTTTAGATAAAGATAATAATTTATAAAATAGTTTTTAACTTAATTAATGTAATGACTAATTATCTTTAATCTATAAATTAGATGATATTAATTATTTTCTTGTAGTATTATTTCAGATAAATGAAACAAAATTGACTCAACATCTTCTACACCACAGTTAAACACTTTCTCGAGTTATATGCTCTACTTTAAGTATATATATTGTCATTCTAGCAACAATTAATCATGCATATAATTGTAATTCATCATAGAGAAAAAACAACTTATTAAAATAAAAATATATAATCGATTAGGTTTGATTGACACTTTACTATCTTGTCGACATAGTTTTTTTTCTTTTTCTAAACTTAGAAAAAAATAGATTTAATGAAAGATTCATAAAAATTAAACATTTATAATCTATTTAAAAAAAATATCATTACTCAACATGAATTAATACTCTCTTAAAATTATTTATTTTAAAGATATATATACATATATATATATATGCACTTTAATAAAAAAATATTTATATATAGTTTTTAATATTTTAAAAATAATATCACATCAATTATTAGATAATTAAATTTTATAAAAATGTATTTAAAAAACTATTTGTTCATTTAATTAATAAATAGGATTATGTGATAAATTAACCATAAACTTAAATATATTTCTAAAATTTACAATATACTTATTTTAAATTTCGTTTCATATATATATTATTTTAGTTTGTTTTCTATAGAATTTTATTTATGGTTTTAATAATGTCTCTTTAATGATTTTTTTTTTATAATAGTCACTCTATATTACGAGATTGGCGTTTTAGTTTTTATTAATCAAGAAAGATAACAAAAATTCACCAATAAATTATTCTTACACCGTCACTGAATAGTATCAAAATCGCAAAACAACTTTTTAGAAGACTAAAATATATTAAAAAAATAATATTAGATATCATCCCAGCTCCACTTAAAAAAAACTGTCAGGACAAGAATAGCTTAAAAATCAAAATTATAAAACATGTATATATCATACAAAAATTATAAATATATTCGTTATAAATTATAAAACATGTATATATCATACAAAAATTATAAATATATTCGTTATAATAATCACATTTATCAATGTTTATTTTAAAAAAGTTGTCTATAAGGTGAAAGATACGCACTTTTTAATTATAAATTTGATTATTCAGTGCTTTAATTTTTTTAATATAATATTAATATGTAATATAATATTTTATAAAATATGTGATCGCAAATGAATATTGTTAGTGCTTGTATAATAATGTCTAGTTTGAAAATTAAATTTAAAAGAAAAATTATAAAATATGTTATATGGAAGTAATAGCAACATCACTTATTTATTTATGTAAGATATTAATAATAAATTTGATAATTAACTTTAATATAGTTATTCAAAAGGTATGCTAATATTTTCTTTTAACAATTAAATAATATATTAATGGTAGATCAAAATTGTTTAATTTTATAAAATTAAAATAATCTTTGCAATTAAAATTTCATAGGAACTCTTAATCTTGAAAAGTTATAATAAATTTTTGGAATTAAAATTTATAGAGGCTAAAAGTACACATTCAAAAAGTACAAGAAAAAATATCTAAACCTTAAAAACATATTGCACTCCATCATTATATACTAGAACTAAATCTAAGAAGATTAAGACAAATTTTGGACCCTTAAATAATACACTTACTTAACTCATACTTCTCTTTTATTTTATTTTCTCTTATATCATTTGTCTATCTATCTCTATCTCTCTATATATATATTATCTGCATATCACTTTTTTTTATATTAGTTATTCATTAAAATTACTCATTCATCTTTATGGTTAAATAAATTATACTTTTTAGTTCTTACACTTGAAAATACTCTTTTAAACCTCTATACTTATTTCATGTAACTTTTAATTTCTTACATAAGATTAAAATAGTATTTACAGAGACAACAAGAAGAAAAACTAAATGAGTAAACATGCATGTAGTTCTCAAAAAGAAAAATTAGAAAACCAAAAGTTAAACAAATAGGAAGTAAACTAACGCTGGAGAGTGTAATATCTTACAGATTAAGATTGTTCCAACAAATACGATAAGAGATTGAAGTTTATTTCAATGAGAATGGTCCAAAATTAAAATTCTTATTTAAAGAAGGAGAAGAAGAAAAGTCAAATAACCTTATCTATAATACAACTGAAACTTTAAGTTTTGTGGACCATTAAACATATTCACCACCGTTCTTCATTTGCCACTGTTTATAACTTCAAATTAGCCACTCAGTTTTTAAAATAGGTTTTTCCAATTTTGAGCTTCTGAAAGTTTCTGTTTTAGAATTTATAAACAGTCTAAAAAATAAAAGTTAGATGTATATTTGCTTTTTTTTTTAAAAAAAGGATGAATTTAAGGGAGTTAATTTAAGATGATTGGAAAGAAAAATGTAAAGAAAGTAAGATTGTTTTTTTATTAAGGTAAATAAAGGGAAAGATATAGGATTTTTTTTTAAAAAGTTAATGAACTATATCATAAAAATGTTCCAAAAACTAATTTAATTACAAATTATACTTGTTTTAATTAAAACATTATTTTCAATGTTGTATAAGAACTAATTTCTGAAAAGATACAAATTATGTGAAATTGTGAAACATATTTATGAGTATCAGATTTGAATAACTATTTATTTAATGTTCTATTTCAATAAAAAAAATTTGAAATAAATAATTTTTTTAAATTATTAAAAATTAAAAGAATATAAATTTAAATTATTTTATGTTCTATTTAAATAAAAATATATAATATATAATATTTAAAATATTTAAAATTTCTAAATTACTACAATTTTTAAATAAATACAAATTATAAATTATTTAATGTTCTATTTAAATAAAATTTTGAAATAAATAATTTTTTAAATTATTAAAAATTCTAAATAAATACTAATTTTAAATTATTCAATGAACTACTTAAATAAAAGTCATTAATAAAAAAAATTCTAAATTTTTTAAAATACAAAATAAACATAAATCTTAAATTACTCAATGTCCTATTTAAATAAAATTTTGAAAGAAATAAAATTTCTTAAATTATTCAAAATTCTAAATAAATACAAATTTAAATTAATTAATGTTCTATTTGAATAATTTTTTTAAATAAATAAATTCTTAAATTATTGAAATTTTAAATAAATTATTTAATATCCTATTTAAATAAAAGTCTAAAATAAATAAAATTTCTAAATTATTCAAAATCTTAAATAAATTATTTAGTATTATTTAAAAAAAAATTGTAAAATCAACCCATAATAATTATGAGTATATGAAATCGATGTTAGATAAAAAAAAATCATGAATAGTTAATATTTTATATATACAAAACACTACAACATTCATTATATAAGTGAAAAATAGACTAACATATTAAACAAAAGAAATATAGATAGTTCCGTTGTCTCAAAGACAATAATTTCGAACTAAAAGAATTGATGTTGACATGATAATTTATTTTCGTTGCTTCAAAGATTTTCTGTCAAAAAGAAAGAACATTAAAAAAAAAATGCATATGTGTGAGTATGTATTTCCCACATTGAGAGAAAAAGAAAAAAAAAATAGAGTGAGGAATAAGCGACAATAAATGAAAAAAAACGCGTTTCTACTGCCCTTAAAATGTTGAAAAAGTGGACATTATGAATGGTGGTCCTGACTTTGTTAAAGACGTACAACACATGAGTTTGAGTCACTTTTCCCTTCTTCCTCTTTCTCTTCTTTCATACTTGCATACTGTGTACACACTTGCAGTATGAGAAACTATCTATGACCAAGGGGTATTACCTGTCCTCCATTTTATTTTAATTTAATCAAAATCTCATTAGCTCCTAAATTATTAACTATTTATGATTAATTGAATGAATTTATTATGTATAGATACTATTGAATTATGGGTTTAGAACGATCTTGGCGATTAAGGAAGGATGTTGATTTAATTATCATGACTGTAGTTCAACTGGTGATCGAATACAATTTTAAGCCAACAGTAGTCTTATCTATCTGCACATAGGGTTGATGAGCATGTTGGGTTATGGTCTTGGACCCTTGGTCATTTGGGGAGGAGACCGATTTAAATGAATAATGTAAAGAAAATAAGGCGGGAATTTGAATTAATTAGCATTAATCAGACAGTAAAAAGAGAATCATAACGACAGACCCGGCGTTAAAACTGACTCCATATATACTAGGTAAAATCTCACAGATAGATAAATCTCAATTTAGGTTATATCACACTTTTTCTTAACTATCTTGAATGTTATGAGTTTAGATCGTCTATTGACGTGTCTAAAACAAATACTTTCTTCTTGTTTTTGTATGTTGTACAGGAGAAATTCACTTTTAGCTGAATCTATATTATAATTTAAACTTCAAAGATGTAAAACATAAACTAATTAATCTCCACTTTAACTACAAAGTTTAAGTCTCATCTTTTGTGATTTTGTCTTTTTCCTTCAAACAAGTACCTTAGAATGTGACACATCATTATGTTAATTCTCTAATTATTAAATGCTACAAAACCCTATCTAGGGTATATGTTGAAGAGCATAAAAAAAACAATCTTTCAAAATAAAAGATATATAATCTTGATATTACTTTTGAAATAGAGGGAGAATATTAGAGTGAAGTGTCCCAACAAATAAAACTATTTGAAAACTAACACCATCAACTATAGAAAAATTAAAGTCTTCAAAAACAACATTTATTATCATCATAACTGTACATATCAAGTTGTAATTAATCGCATGAAAATATGCAATTGAGTAAAACATGTCACACTATAAATATCATAATTTAATGTAATTTTAGTTAAGTTTAGTTAAGTTTAATAATGTTTATATGTGATATTAAATTTCAAACCACATGGTCCTCTTAAACAAAATTCTTACCATGATTCATTATGAGGAAACCAAAAAGTTTACTTTTTTAGGTCAACTTATCTTACTTCAACTGTAATTTAGATACTATGTTAATAATAAATACATCTAATTGAAAAATACTTCAAGGTGATCCTTTGTTATTATTTTTCATATAACCTTTATAAACAAAAATATAATAACATATAAACTAATTTCTCAATTTAATTTACACAACTTTTTTAGTTTATCTTTAATAATATTTTAAGGTTTTAACTAAAACAAGTAATAAAGAAAAACTATCCCTTCAACTGAAACGTAATCGTATACACTTATTTTTATTTTATATTTTATTATTGTAATTAATATCAAATGGAGGTATAGTGATTTAAACTGAAATAAGTTGTTCAATTGTTATAGATTATATATATTGTAGATTTAATAAATAAAGTCACATAAAATAAATAAATAAATGAGAATACATATATTTTATTTAATATATTTAAAATAAAAACTAATATAAGTAATAAATTGTAATTTATTAAAAGGAAATAAAATGACGGGAAGTGTGAACAGAAGAAATACTACCATGCTTGTGTTTTCCCACCATGAATAAACACTTTCTAATTCACTATTTCATATACCATATTTGATTATTAGTAAAAAATTATTCAAAGCTATGAAATATGAAAAAAATCATTTAAAAAAGAGGATAATAAAATCCCAATAAATTTAATTAGTATAATTGTATTAAACATTTAAAGAGTGGCTCTAAAAACATTTTCATAAACAAAGGAAAAGACGTGAAGTTTTATATTTATTTATGAAATAGGAAAATATAAAATGCATTTAAAGTCTCAAAATTTTATCCTGATCATTTTACTCAGTGTAAAAACACGTATATTAAAGTCTCAAAGCTATACATCAAATTTTTTCTTCTTAAAAAATAAAAAAATATGTTTTAATGTATCCAAGTGCAAAAATGTTAAGTATTTAGTTTGATTTGATTTTTAACACAATTCTATAAATACAATAATAACATAGATTGGAAAATAAAATCATATTCGTTTAAGAACTTGTAATTAGCTTAATAAACTTTAAATTTAAACTAAAGCCAATAAGTCATATCATTACAAGAAAATCATGAAATAAAAAATAATTTTAAAGATAAAAAAATAATTAGTTGGTATAGTAACTAAATTAGAGACCATTTTAAAAACTATTTTTTTTCCTATTATTGTTAAATGGTTTCTAAATTGATATCTAATTAACTACCAATTATTTAGATTTTAAATTTGGTAGCAAAAATTTTGTTGGCTAATTAAATACCAATTTAAAAACCATTTAACAATAATAGAAACTATTTTTTTTTTAGTTTCTAAGATTGTTTTTAATTTAGTCACTATAACAACTAATTACTTTTTGTTTATAAAATTAATTTATATTTAATGATTTTTTTATAGTATATATTAAAATTTTGTTAGGCAATAATATCAGTCATGCCAATTTTTTTATTGTAATATTTTAAATGGTTATTTCATCAATTTGACATATAGTTATATTTTATTATAGTAATAATAATAATAATTATTATTGGTTAATTGGAGATTAGACGTGAAGGGTTTTGGTTGTAGCGCTATCAAATCGGTTTAATGGTCTTTTCAAGTCTTACATGAACACACGAAATGCAGAGAATTTGGACTTGTCAAAGTGCGCAGCGGTTGCAGTGTGACGCGCCACATTGGGCCTTAAAAATGAATGTAAAATAATAATTAGTAAAATTACGGGAAGTGATTAACACCTAAGCAATAGATTAGGAATATTAATGAATATTCATTGATGAGTTTAAACTAAGGAAGATTAAGAGTTGAAATTTTGGAATAGAAGCAAAAGGCCGGCACGTGTTGTTGTGTTTTGGGTTTTGAATTTATTTAATTTTGTGTTTGTCTGCCTGCACTGTGTCCATCATGGTTAACATTGACTTGGATAGCATTTTCTTTTCCAATTCAAACAAGGCATTATTTTGGGCATAAATATGGGACCCTTCTTCATTTGTTTTTTGGGTTTTCAACTTTCTCTCTCCACACCAAGGAGGGGACCAATCACTGTCTTTTGAGTCACCACTCAACATTCATTCATAGCTATATGCACATTCAATTACACATTTAAGCCTTTTACAGAGAAATAAATATCCAAATCAAATCATGCCAATAAAGTCCTTTTAGCGTATGTGCTGCCTTCGAATTATGGCATCAAACTATTTTTAGTAGAAGGAATAATAATTTCTTGTCATTTTCATTTTTCAACTTCTTCTCTTTTACTTTCTTTGGGTCCAGAAATTCAAACTGCTCAAGGAAACTTTCGCGTGCAAATCATCTTTCAGAGGATATTTTTAGGAATGAACGGGTGTTGTTCGTTCAGTGTGTCACATGCCATTAATTCTAATGCTTCTTTCAGGCACCACGCCATGGACAATAACAACCTTTTCCTTGTCACCATTAAATACGGAATTATTTCATTTTTCACCAAATTTTAATCTTCAACTTCAACTCAAATCCAAAGGCATATATAGGGTTGATATGACTAATACTATACACTGTACAATTCGTGTCCATAATCTTTCTGCCGAAGAAAAGAATCCAAATTTAGGACAGAAGAACTTCATTGATTCGCCAAAAAAAGTGACTAGCCAAAATTCCAAAATTCCAAGCACAATCCAAAACATTAAATTACCTTAGTAAGCAAAAAACAACGAATTGTAACGGTAATATTTTCATAATATCTGTTCCGATCTCAAGAAATAACATAGTTAGGGGTCAAACATCGCATTCGAGATATTTTTCGTCTTGGAAGTTGGTATTCCATCACGATTTTGTCCTTAAAAGACGTCTTGATGGATTGATGAAGTATATAAACTACTATTGACCTCGACTCCTGAGCGATGTGAGATTATATGTACATACGGGAACAATATCAAATTTACTTCAAAATAAAAAATGTGTGAAAAAATAATTGATTTTGGAAAAAAGAAAACTTAGAACCTCAATAATTTTAAAGTAACACTGTTTTATCACTCAGTCCCTCTTTATTTTTTCTTTTTAGTTTTGGTGGTGTCATGTTGTTGAGAAGCTGAAAAAAAAAAATGATAACATGTCAATGACCACTTCATTACATTAGAAGTTCCCTCCCCACTAAGCAGATAGATATGGATAAGAGTGGAGAATTTGGACGGTGAATGTAAGCACCCTTTTTAGAAGCTCGCATATGTGACATAAAACATATGAAAAAGGAGAATTCCATCATTTTCCTTTGTGAGATGCGATGGCGACTATAGGTGGTCTTAGTTTCAACTTTCAACACTGCGCCACCCCCTTGTAATCATGCTTCTCCTCTTGGTAGTTCTACTGTCAGCAGTGTATTCTTCACACTGAAGCCAAACTCGACCAATAGGATCTTCTTTTTTCTTCTTCATTTTCTACCACCTATTGCAACTTGTTTTAGGCCAGGGGAAGAGAAAGCAAGGGATGCAAATAACTTTCACGTTTGATTAGACGCATGAAAATTCAGTTTCAGCTGATGGATCATTTTGTTTTCAAAGAAATGACAATTTTTTTACAAGTGTAATGTCTATGGAGCATTAACAAACAAACAAGCAAACAAACAGTAAGTCACACTCTTTCTTTGCACTTGCAGTGGCCATCAATAAGTCAAATGAGGGTGATTTGGTTTCATCTTTTAATCCATTTTAGATCAATTATCTTTTTCTTTTTCTTTCTAAAGCCAACTTATATAAAAAAAGGCTTATATACTCCCAACAATATACGCTAAACTTCACATATACAAGCTTGATTATTGGGTTTTAAAATATGGATCCATGAAATTGAAGGACGCATAAAGGGCTAAAAAGTGTATGCCACTGGCAACTTTGGTAGGATTTTTTTGGGTACATGCTACTAGTTTCTGTAGTTTACTAAATGTAGAAGAGAAGATTGGCATGGAATTTAAGCAGTTTCCTAAGCAATGAAAAGAATGAAGAGGTACAGTATGTTGATTGAGGCTGGTGTCCTGAAAGAGGCTCAAACGTCAAAGGCATAGTGATGAAAGATACGATCACTTTTTAGTCCCATTCTAGTAGCAATCATAAGTTCTTTTACAATGCTGAAACTAAATAAGAAATCCCAATAGGAAATCAGGAACCTGATTGAACCAGAAAGTTAAATCAAATAGTAGTCGTTCACGAGTTACCACTTTTGCTTTCACCTTTTTCTAATGGTTGGGGACCCAGCTGATCTGGGGGCCTCTTGATATGATAATAAACATCTGTAAAATCAAATAGCAATCATCATGGATGGACAAACGTGTTCTTGAGAGGCAGACAGCTAAAGAGTCTGAAACCCATTTAGAATTCCTTTGCAAAAGTTACCCTTCTATATCACACAGTAAGTTTCATCCTACATATCAATAACATGCCACTGTTCAAATACATCATTGTTACTCTTACTAAGACGTTTTGAACATTGTGAATACGGGGTGCTGCTGAAAATCTTCAGTTTTTCATAATGTATTCAATCTGTTGTAAATTGTCAGGTAAAGTGAACTTATCTATTCAATGTAGATCTTCAACCATAATAAGTAGAGTGAAATTAGTTGAAACATTATGAACTTTAATCAAAAGGCTGAGCAGACCTGTGAATGGTCCTTAATGAGGGAAACGCATAAAATTAAGATAAAACTTAAATAGTGTATCGTAGCCACCTCATGAAAAAGATCAAATTACCTTGGTATGTTCATTGTTGGTGACCTCCCTACTGAGTTTTCAACTAGCAGCCTGAACTATCTCAGCCTTCTTCAGCTTGGCTTGGTACACTCTCAATCACAAAATCTCTGCAAAAACCAATACATATAGTAAGTGGATGTACTACTTCTTTTTAAAAAAATTTGACCTCCCATGGAGTGAAAACAATGTTCTCTTTTCCTTTTGAGGGGAGGAAGATAAAAACAACCTGAATGAACCATCTTGTTTGATTTCAACACATAATAACCATGGATATCATATGCAACTTCATCATGCGGGCCATCAAAACTATGAGCATCATCCACAGCAATTTTAGAATCACACTCTGAAAGCATAGTTTTGGAAATTTCAATTTCGTTCAATCCTTGTCATCATATCATTTGGAAGCTGCCAAGGTAAACAGAAGCCGCATAATGTCACCCAAACAAGAAGACAGAAATATAGAACTTTTGTTAACTTCAATGAAATATCAATTGGCAGAGATCTTCTCTATGTAATTGCTCTCACCCTGACTAAGAGTGATGAACAAGTGAGAAAGACGTGGTATTAGTGGAAGAGATTGCTGAATTTACATTCTAACATATCACAATCCAAACCAGATTTAGTCCAAATAACCAACTGCCATGAAGAATTTTGTTTCTTCAGGAAACCACCGCAGACTTGTAGCTTCCAAAGAAATAATTTTAGAGAACAATTTGAGAAGACTATCGGTACCAACAAGTTCACCACAAGCATTCACATCAGAACCTGAACTTTTAAACTCTTTCTAAACAATAGCAGGGCTAGTTCTCATGCCAACCTTTTTCAGGAATCCCAGAAGTTCCTCCAAAGAGTATTCAGGAGCAAATTGCTGAAGTACCCTTTTTTGGAGGACTTTCAAGTGCTTAATAGCACTGAAACGAAGAAGTGGACGACTTTATCATGAAGAGTCTCTTGGACATGTTATAAAAAGTAGAACACAGAAATACGATTCCCAATAGAAGAATACATCAGCATTTGATCTTTGTAGCCAACCCCACTAAACCAATGTTACTTAGAATTTTGTTCATAATATTTATCAATTTAACTCTTAAATTTGTGTTTTGTCACATAGTCACATAAATACAGAGAGACATGAAAATCCTTCAATAAATAACTGAACAGAGAACTATAATATAGTGAAAGATTGAAAGACACGTGTTTAAAATTACAGTAACAATGACATTGCTTATAAACACTTTCCATACAGAAAGCAGAAACTTGAGTGTTTGAGATGTGATGAGTGAGCAAGTTGGTGTACATGGGCAGGTCATTTGCCTACTTGCAAGCTTCTTGATTATACCAAAAACCAACATAAAAAACTTTATAGAATCCACATAATAAATATTGTTAAGCTGATAGTGTTTATTTTAAACTCGTTGTAATTTTTTTTTAATTTAATCTGACCTAATATAAAAAGAGCCTTAAGAAAACAATAAGCTAATAGCAATAGTTGAAACCAATAAACATAAAGAAGCATTATTAGCTAATGTTTTGTTGTGTAATGAAGAAAAGGAAGCGGAGAAAGTGAAGGAAGAATTAAGTAGAAACTAAATGATATATTGAAAATTCAATTTTTTATATAATCACATTATAACTTTTAATATTATTATTTTAATATAATATAATTATAAATTTATTTTATATATATATATATTTATTTTTAAACTTACCACATAAAAATTTTTATCATATAAAAATTTGTATACGACTAAAAAAATTATAAGTATCATTTTTCTAAATAGAAATGGTGAGATAGAAAGGAGAGTGAGGGTAAGAGAATAAATGTAAGTTGCAAGGACACTTTTACCCCTTTACCCTATATTATTGTTTTTAACTAACAGAGTCATAAACACAGGTGCATAATAAATAATAAAATAGAATTAATCATAAATAATTGATAGCAAAAACCTTGATTCCTAATTACACATTAATTTAAAAATTATTTAACAATAATATAAACTAATTTAGAAATCAAAATTTTTGTAGTCTTTAAAATGGTTTCTAATTTAGTCACTATAACAACTAATTATTTTTTGTTTCTAAAGATTGATTTTTATTTCATGATTTTTTCTTGTAGTGTATTAGACATTAATTTATCATACATCCAACTTCGATTTTAACAAATATCCATAATTTGTTGTATAACACAATGCATCATTCAACTATAAAATAAAGTCTTATAATCTGTCATTGCTTAATTTATTTGAGATCAATAAAATATCCCCTAAAAACTATGAACATAAAGAAAATCACAAAGAAAAATATAACTACTAAAATAAAAAATGTCTAACCTTTTTTTCACAAAGAAACGAGAGAAACTTACAGCTCCAGATGCTAGCCTTGGATTAAAAGAATTCAACCTATTTGCTTACCTAACACATATTAATACACATAGTACTTAGTAAACATTCAACAAAACCGTTTCTTATATAAAACCTATTAATAAATATAAGACTTCTTAAAAACCATTCTTTCCGTTGACAATTTTTTAGCATATACAAAATTTTGTTAATGCCCTATAGTGCCATATATGAATAAAGTTGTGTACATTATTATTATTATTAGTATTATTATTATTTTTATTTGTTCATTCAACCAAACATTAACGTAAACAAGACACATCTTCTTCTGCATTATCGCCAACTTCAAATTGTTTCTAATATGCCAGGGTTTTTGCTGTCAAAGCTTTACTGGATTTTATATTCTTTGAGCTCAATTTTTAAACACCACGAAGCTGATAGGGTTTATGATAATCTTAATTTTTTTAACCCCATATTTTGAAGCTTTGACTTGGCACCTGTAATTTAATTCACCGAATTACTAAAGATATGAAGGTTTGGTATACAAGCACAAACTTATCAGCCTCAAGATCAAAGGTAAAGGTTAAGGTCAAAGGATGTTGTCTATCACTTTCCACCATCAACTTTCAATGAGAACATTTTCTTTCAATCTTGAATTTTAAAGGTAGCCGTAAGATAAGTTATGTCTGTATGCAGAATCTGATTAATATGACACATCGCGTCCCTACAGCATGCAATTATAAAATCAATACAATGCATTCATTCTTCAATGGTCGATTTTCCAGGGATTTTGGTTATCCTGCATTATCATATCTCTTCAAAACATTTGTTAACCATCAATGAAATATACCAAAACATTTGTTAACCACCAATGAATTATGCAAAAAAAATTCTAAAACTCTGGAGTTATGTGGCCAATTTGTCAACCCTCAAAGGAAGATGCCAAACCCTTCTGAAACTGTGGAGTTACGTAGACAATTTGTTAACCATAAATGCAAGATACCAAACCATTCCAAAACTGATACAAAACGATTCCAGAAGATTGGTTTTAATTGGTATCTTTTTTTCTCTAAAAAAATGTTCAAACCTCACATAATTATCTAATGAAACAGCATTTCTCTGTAATCTAAACAATCACAACGGTGCTTTGAGTTTCTAGCTATAGTTGCGGAATTTATAACAAATTCATGAAAATACATAGAAGCACCTGAAAGTTCAGTTCTAGTATTAACAACATTAACAAATTACATTATTATATGTTCATTCAACCAAACATTAGGGGTAAAGTGAAGTGTGTTATCTGTAGTTTCAGTTTCAAAAGGCAAAGACAAGAATAAAAGGCAAAGGGCGATAATAAAGTCCGAATCGAAACTTACAAAGAGTGAAAAGGTTGGCCTCCCTTCAGAATAGAGAAGCGTCAATGACCATCGCAAAATGTGTTACCGTCGGTAAAATGTGTTGTCGTCGAGAGAGTGAGAGATGAGTAGAAAAGGTTGTCGCCAGTAAAGTTTGACGCATGAGTCGGAGAGTGAGAGATATCTCCATACTATTTGTTCAAATTTAAAAAATTAAATAAATTTTTAAAAAGTATGCATATTTATAATTTATAAATTTTTAATTTAAATAATACTTTGAATTTATTATTAATTTAATTTTATGTTTAAATGAAATTAAAAGATTAAAAATACTATTTTAAATTTAATTTTTAAATTAATATTAATTATTTTAATATTATACTAAAATTAATAAATCAGTAAATTTATTCATATTAATTTAAAATATTTTATAAATTATAAATTAATAATTAATTTTATAAAATTTAATCACTTCAAAATTAGTATTTAAATTCAAATCACAGTGAATAAAAATTTAAGTATGTAATTATATGATGATTAGAAACTAAAAAATTAGTTTCTAGTTTTATTATTTTTAGAGACAAAAAATTAGTCAGTTTTCAATTATATCTTAACAAGAGAGAAAAAAAATTGCCTCTAAAAGAAACTTTATTTTTATTTTTATTATTAGATATACAAAAATATAGTATCTAATTATACTTATGAATATAAAAGTTGTATATCAAATGAAACAACTTTTTTTTATATATTATTATAAATAAAATTTAAAAATTAATAAAACATTAATTAAAAATTGCTATAAAACTTTTCATCTCAATGTTAGTCTTTAGACCTATTCCGAATAAAAGTTGGACAAATCAAACTGTGAAGAGTAACTAATTTGATTAACCTGAAACCATAATAAATGTTATTTGGCTACAACACCTTGTTTAAAGGTTGGTAGAAAGTAATTAATTTCGCAATAGAAAAACATATACCCTACTGTGAAGGGTTAAATAACTTTATAAATATCAAAGGGTTAAATATAGTATATTATGAAACTAACTTCTCACAAAATGAGACATTTTAGAGAACGAAGCAACCTTTGGTGAAACAAAAATAATAAAATTAATAAATGATTGGCGTCATGGTCTGTTTACAGTTTTCAGTTAAAGTGTGTAGGTGAAGCAAAGGCTAAGTCATTTATGAACTCTTTTCAGATCAAAATCTAAAAATGGCTGCTACCACCCAGGAAGAAAAACACACACTCAAGCAACTATCCATGGAAAACGGTATTGATAAAAATGGGAACAGTGATGGAAGGCTCAACAAGTATGCCTGTGCCTCAGTGATGGCTGCCTCTATTATCTCTGCAGTATTTGGTTACGGTGAGTGACCCACTTTCTATCTCATTTGAGAAAGACAAGAGTAAGAAAGAAAGAAAAAATGGTTATATATTTGAAGAACTGTTTAACAGAAAAGAAGAAAGTAACTTTTTCTTGAATCCTATTAACATTAGTTGTGAATAATTAAAGAAAGTACTTCTTCTCGTTTTTGTTTTCTTCCTTTGCTGTCTTTGTAGCAAGGAAGATAATTGTATCTGCAATAAATGGTCTTATAGATGGCAGAATGAAGATACAACTGGTCTCTTTTTTGTTATAAAAAAGTAGTAATATTTTAAGAAACTAGAGAGATTATGATTATGATGATGATGAAGATTATTGTGTAGTTATTGCAGTGATGTCTGGAGCACTAGTACTGATAAAGGAAGATCTTAAAATCAATGACTTGCAAGTGCAGATACTAGCAGGCATGTTACATGTAAGCGCATTACCTGGATGCATGGCTGCTGGAAGAACATCTGATTACAAAGGTCGTCGCCTCACCATCATTCTATCATCCATCATCTTCTCATTGGGATCCATTCTAATGGCCTGTGCTCCATCCTATCTAGTTCTAATGATTGGAAATTGCATTCTTGGGGTTGCCGTGGGTTTTGCACTCATTATTGCACCAGTTTATAGTGCAGAGATTTCACCTCCTTCTTACAGAGGCTTTTTCACCTCTCTCCCTGAACTTTCCATCAACATAGGACTCTTGCTTGGCTATGTCTCAAACTACCTCTTTGAGAAATTGTCACTGAGGCTTGGATGGAGGATGATGGTGGCTGTTCCTGCAATTCCTTCACTTGGCCTAATCCTTCTCATGCTGAAGTTGGTAGAGTCTCCAAGGTGGTTAGTCATGCAAGGACGCGTAGGTGAGGCCAGGAAAGTGCTTTTACTAGTCTCTAATACAAAAGAAGAAGCTGAACAACGCTTGAAGGAAATAAAAGGTGCTGTTGGAATTGATGAAAACTGCAGCCTAGACATTGCTGAGGTTCCAAAGAAAACTCGCAGTGGTGCTCGAGTTCTGAAGGAACTGTTTTGTAAACCTTCAGCACCAGTGCGTAGGATACTTATTGCAGCAATTGGAGTTCATGCATTCCTTCAGATTGGAGGAATAGGAGCTATTTTGTTATATGGTCCTAGAATCTTTGAGAGAACAGGAATCACTAACAAAAGCATGCTCATGCTAGCCACAGTTGGCATTGGAGCCAGTAAAATTATATTTTCAGTCATATCAACTTTCTTAATGGATAAAGCTGGGAGGAGGGTTCTCTTTGTGGTTGGTGCAGGAGGTATGGTTGTGAGCTTCTTAGGATTGGGCATTTGCATGACCATAGTGGAGAACTCCAATGAAAAAGCAGGGTGGGAAATAAGCTTTACCGTTATTGTTGTTACCTACATCCTTGTGGCTTTTATGACACTTGGAATTGGGGCAACAACATGGGTTTATAGTGCAGAGATTTTTCCCTTGAGGTTCAGAGCACAAGGTCTTGCTGTCTGTGTGACTGTGAACAGAATCACAAATGTCATAGTGGTTACAAGTTTCATTTCAATATACAAGAGGATAACAATGGGTGGAACTTTCTATTTGTTTGCGGCTATCAATGCCTTGGCTTTGTTCTTCTACTGTACTTTGCCTGAAACAAAAGGAAGATCATTAGAAGACATGGAGACTATCTTTGGAAAAAAATCTCAGTTGGAGATACAAATGAAGCCCCACTGCAACAAATGAAATTTTAAATATAATAGAAAAAAATGTAAAAGAGAGAGACATCAATTTATATATTATATTGTTATAAATTATAAATATAAATTGATAATAAATATTTATATATATATATTTAAGTGTTTTTTTAATAGAAAGATATAATGCTTAATTCAAAGGATTTCTTCTTTATATTTATAATCATAATAAAAAACTTATACAACAAGTTTGATTTTTTTAGAAAAATAATTTATTTGTTTTTTTAAAATTTTTGTTGGAACTGTGTTAGAATTGTTAGAGATCTAAAATAATATTTTTTTTGAATTGGAGATTTTACGTTATACGAATATTGTTGGGGAAATCACTAAAACAACACAACTAGTGAAAGAAACGGAAAGAACACTAACAAAGCTATCGACAAATAATATTGAATACTATATTACAACAGAAAAGAAAACACATAATACCAATAAATATAGCAGACTAATAAAAGAGATAAAAAAGAAAAAACACACTTAATGAAGTTCGGTCAGTTTAGTAATGTGGGAGAAAATATTACAAATTGAAATATCAACAATGAACGATAAGAAGTTAATATATAACCCTCAATCCCCCTCCTTAAATAATTTCCACCAATGTAGGATTTAGAATTAAAAAATAAATAAATAAAAAATTATACGCGTAACATGTTAAATACGTATTCAACACAAATATATTATTTTAAAGACGTGTCTACAAAGTTTCGTAAAAACAAAAACATTCTGAGGTAGGTTATAGTTGATCAACAAATGTTTTCATTTTTTTCACTAACTGCTCTGTTTTTCATTAACTATGTTATATTTTTGATGAATATATATTAAAATATAATTAAATATTACTGCATCTATAATAATTTGATTTTTTACATTCCCTACAATTAAATATTCTATTTTGGTTCCTTTGTAATAATTTGATATTTTTAATCCTCCTATTCGAATCATTCAATAAGTACCGTTAAAATTTTTAAGAAAAGGTTCCACCTAGATAAAGGAAAAATATAGAGTTGGTTAACCATTTGATTACCAAGAATTGCAAGAATAAAAAATTACAGATGGAGAAGTCTCTTGCGATAAAGTAAAATCAATCAAAAGGCTCCAAGTATTACGAATAAGCCGGTCCTTTTTTTTCTTATAAATTTTTTAAAATTAAACTTCATACCTTATTTAAATAAAATAAAAGGATCAAACAAGATTTTGTAAAAGATATAATAGTTTATCTGTTAATAATGTAATTATTTTTACATAATAATCGAATAAAATATTATTCTATATGATAAATGCATTAGTATTTATGTAATTATATATTAAAAATTATATTAATAACGACTTTTTAATTAATTAACATATCATACCATCCTTTCACAGTGGGTTTATATTCGGTTTGCCTCCATTATCTATGGACCAAGTGGTTTTAACCATCCATGGATTACCTGCAATCCGCCTCAAGAGGCATGATTAAGGAAGATATTTCATATTATTTTATTTTGTTTTCTATCTATTTCATATTTTATCATATAATTTAGTGTTTAACGAATAGATTCAGATATATTCATCACAATTTTTTAATTGAATATTTATTAGTTAATAATGAAAGGTAGTGTAGGTAAGCAAACTTTCTTTTCAATTTAATAATGATCGAGTAAAATATTTAAAAAGTTTTTAGACAATTTAATTATACTAGAACATGTTAAGGGTGGTAATGCGACTCATTTTGTATAGGTCAGTTCCGTGTTTGGTCAGTAAAATGTGAGTTGAGTTGGTCTGTCTCGTTAGGAGTGTGGACTTTTCTCATTGGCCTGTCCTGTATGAGAAGTAATTCGTGGGTCTGTGGATCCGCCCGCATAATAATTTTTTATTTTTTTAAAAAAATTAAAATTTCATTAATTATAAAAAAACTTATTCCTACTATTGAAAAATTAAAATTTTATCTGTGTATTCATTTAATTAAGATAAAAATATAAATTCAAGTATGAGGTTGTTAAAATGCTTGATTAAAAATAATTAAATTTTTGCTCTATCTTCCTTTAAATTCCTGAAAATATCATAAAATTAAGATTAAATAGTTTCATTAATCACATAACTCAAAAATATAATATTAAATTATAATTTCTTAAATTATGATTGAGTCTTGATCACAATTAAAATCCATAAATATATAGCCTTTTTACATGAAATATTATAATGACACTTATCATTTATCAACACTTCTGAACCACATAATTTTTGTTATGTGTTTTTTTTTTCTTCCTCTTATATTTACCTTCTACCGTCTACATTTGAGGTTGATTCTGCAATGAATTTGTTTACGCTAATTCCTTACAAATTATGTGCAATAATTAAAAAAATGCTTTTGCAACGTAAATAAATTCCAATGATAGAGATTTTATCATTGGCTTTCTGTCTCCACGAAGGGTTATTTCTGAGTTGTATAAACAGCTGCGTTAAAGAGCAAGCCTTTTACAATGACGATAATAATATATGACATTTCTCATCAAATGCAACCTCTAAGGGAATGAAGCAACAATTTCTTGCTTAAAGAAAATATTATATAAATTAATGAACAATTCCTGTCACGAACTCTTATAAACATGAATATTATTGTGTACGTAAAGATTATGACTAGCTTTTAGCTTTTGAACAATTTTCAGTTCAAAATAAAAAAAATGTCTTCGGAAGATAAAAACACAGACGGACAAGAGTTCATGGAAAACGGGGACAGCAATACAAGACTGAACAAGTATGCGTGCGCCTCTGCGCTTGCTGCCTCTATTGTTTCTGCTATGTTTGGTTATGGTGAGTCTATAAAATGTTCTTTATTCCGAACATTGATGTCTCAATGTTTTTATTTTCAGAACTAATATTATTGCAAATTTTCATGAACCGGACAAATGATAAGAGCTTCATAAACTATATTATTCTTTAGTCACAGGAGTGATGAGTGGAGCACTGATATTCATTCAAGAAGATCTTAAAATCAGTGACCTGCAAATACAACTTCTAGTAGGTATGTCACATTTGTGTGCCCTACCAGGTAGCTTGATTGCAGGAAGAACAGCTGATTATCTAGGTCGTCGTTACACCATCATTATAGCTTCCATCGCCTTCTTATCAGGTTCAATTATAATGGGCTGTGGCCAACCTTATCCAATCTTAATGGTTGGAAATTGTATAGTTGGAGTTGGTGTGAGTTTTGCAATGGTGGTAGCACCACTATATAGTGCAGAGATTTCACCTCCTTCTTCCAGAGGCTTTTTTACCTCTCTCCCAACACTCTCCGTTAACACAGGATTCTTGCTCGGATACATGTCAAACTATTTCTTTGGGAAATTGTCACTGAGACTTGGATGGAGGATAATGGTGGCTGTTCCTGCAGCTCCTTCACTTTGCCTGATCCTTCTCATGCTGAAGTTGGTAGAGTCTCCAAGGTGGTTAGTCACGCAAGGACGTGTTGGTGAGGCCAGGAAAGTGCTTTTACTAGTCTCTAATGCGAAGGAAGAAGCTGAACAAAGGTTGAAGGAAATAAAAGATGTTGTTGGAGTTGATGGAAGTTGCACCCTAGACACTGTGGAGGTTCCAAAGAAAACTAGTAGCGGCAAAGGAGCTCTGAAGGAGTTGTTTTGTGAAGCTTCACCTCTTGTACGTAGGATACTGATTGCAGCAGTTGGACTTCATCTGTTCCTGCGGATTGGTGGAAGTGCAGTTATTTTATTGTATAGTCCAAGGGTGTTTGCTAGAACAGGAATCACTGATAAAAGCACACTCATGCTTGCCACTGTTGGTATAGGAGTGAGCAAAGTTGCATTTGCATTCATATCAATATTCTTGTCAGATAAATTTGGGAGGAAGATTCTCTTGCTGATTAGTGCTGTAGGTTTGAGTATGACCATGCTGGGGTTGGGTATTTGCTTGACCATAGTGGAACACTCCAAAGAAAAACTATTTTGGGCACCATATCTTACTGTTATTCTTACCTACATCTTTGTGGCTTCTATGTCTATTGGAATTGCACCAGTGACATGGGTTTATAGCTCCGAGATATTTCCCCTTAGGTACAGAGCACAAGGCCTCAGTGTTTGTGTGATTGTCAACAGAATTTCTACTGTGGTAGTGGTTACAAGTTTCATTTCTATTTATAAAGCCATAACAATGGGTGGGATTTTCTTTATGTTTTCGTGTATCAATGTTGTGGCTTTGTTGTTCTATTCCTCTTTGCCTGAAACTAAAGGAAGATCATTAGAAGATATGGAGACTGTCTTTCAAAGAAATTCTAAGTAAGAGACACATATGAAGCCTCTCTGTCCAAAGATCTCTAGCTTTTATGCTTGAAACTAAAGAATGATTATTGTTGGTTCATGAGTTATTGTTAATTTTCTGTTATTGTTTTCATTAAGAGTTTTATTTTATGATGGTAACAATGGTTTATTTATGATGGTATTTGAATTCTTTTTTGAGAGATAAAACTACCTCCTCCTAAATTATATGTTTTATGACAGATACGTATATAGTAAATATAAATTAAGATAATAACTGACGTTTTTTAAATATAATAACAAACTTATTTATTCCACCTTCATCATATTAGTCTATAACTAAATTAAACGTAAAAAATTATTGAATATAACATATATTGACATAAATAAAATAATAAATTATAAGAATTAAGAATAGTATATAAAAGTCATCGTTTTCAAATTAAGAGAATGGCTAATTAAAATTTTAATGAAATAATCACCTAAGGTAATATTTAGTTGATGCTTAATTAATAAAACCCACAAAAGCTTAATTATTTTCTATGTGTTTTGCTTTGAATATTCTTGATAAGCAATAAATACTAATGTGCACTTTAGTGAATGAAGGTAAGTTGATGAAGTTCACCTTATAACATGAGTTGGTACTTAGACAGACAACAATTTTTATTTTTATTTTATGTAATTCACTTTGTACATTCACGCTTAAATAAATATTAATGATTTTATGTAAGATTATGAAGTTTACATGCATGGTTAAGCAATCACTTATGCAAACCCGAATCAAGGTAATGAATTTGACTCTGCTCCATAAGTGGTACGGATGACAGAAGCCCAAGTTACACACAACAACCACATAATAAGGATGATAAAGACTTAGAGGTTGTTTATGGACTTCTTTGCACATATGAGTCTAATTGAGATTTTTTTAAAATTTTCGTATGTCCAATCAAGAGGACAACTCTAGGATGAAGGAATGTACAAACATATCTAAGAAGACCTCAAAGTCATCAAAACATAAACTAGAGCTTTGATCATAAGAACACAAGAAGACTGAGTTTCTACTGACTAGTCAATATCATTTTTTGGCCAAGCTTTAGTTTAAATAAATTGTATAAATTTGTTTAGGATTTCATAGATCATGTATTGGGCCTAGTAGCATAAAATAATTGGACAAAATATTTGGGCCAAGTAGCATGGACTTTTAGGCTTGTATTTGGGCCAATAGTAAAATAGGTATAGTTAGAGTAACAATTGGGCTTCTTTGAACCCAATGTAACTCTAAAACGTCTAGGTATATTAGAGGACGAAAATTACCTAGGCATGAAGCACATGAACGTCCACATGACAACTTAAGAGTGAAGAAGATTTAGCATGAAAGGTGTGAGCTAAATATGGAAAACATGACTTCACATGACACCTTTTCATTGAAGAGTTTTATTTTGAATTTTCAAATTTTGGGTCCAAAATGTTCAGCCCTCTATCCTATAAATTAAGGTGTTTGACTCATGAATTAAGAAGATCAATATATGAGTGAATTGCTACCCAAGTTTGCAAATTTTCTCACTCCCTTGTCTAAACTCTCTGATAGACACCTTAATCTTCTCTTTCACCTCTCCAAGTGATATTGTCCAACTAATCACTCTCTCTACCTCTCATGCACCTTCAAGGAAACCATAGCTCCATCTAGATCACCCTTGTTCCATATCCTTCATCAAGTTTTCGCTAACTCCAACAAAAATCTAAAAAAATTCACCGGTCATGAAGACAACTATCCAAAAAATTCAATCGGTCATGAAGACAACACCATCCGTAGTTGTAGAATCTAGAACGGTGAAACTAGCTATGTAGCTGGATTTTCATTCGCATGCAAATATAGGAAACTTTGTACAAGCTGTTCGTTAGCCATTCTAAAAAAATAGAGAAAAAGAAAAAAAAGAAGAGAATAAGATCAGCAAAAGAAAGTAAAAAAAGAGAAAAATCAGAGACGCAGCAGAGCTCTTGCCATAACAGAAAAAGATCAAGAAGATGGGCTGGAGAAGGCACAAGAAAAGCCTGCAACAAGAACAAAGAGCCCAGAAAAAAGCAAAAACAAGCTTAACGCTAAAGAAGAGTAAAGAAGGAGAAAATGATCAAGAAGAAAAAGAAAACAATATTATCCGAAT
>Ga0123342_1000156_pt1 | contig 88532 bp, 44 predicted proteins | sample Turbeawhitnodule_FD_89960 | JGI IMG/M metagenome (GOLD analysis project Ga0123342, IMG submission 89960) | Root nodule microbial communities of legume samples collected from Mexico - Turtle bean Mexico white nodule | ecosystem: Host-associated > Plants > Roots > Nodule | place: Mexico: Nepantla...
ATAAAAATTACAATACTTACAACACAACTTCTCCTTTTTTTTTCCCCCCCCCCCCCCCCCCCAACATTCACTAACTAATTTATCATTACATACATATCAACAATAAATAAATTATTTTTTTTATAATTTTTAAATCACTGAATTAATATATATTTTTTAAAAAATACATTCAATATTTTTATTTCAATTTTCTATTTGTTAAAAAACTAAAAATACAAAATTTAATTCCAAATCATATTATGATTATTATCCCCAATTCCAACTTATTATAGAAATACATAACCAAATTCATTATAATTTATTTTCCCCAATTCAAATTTATTATAAAATACAAACAAAATAAATTATAATTTATTCTTCTTAGTTATAATTAATTCTTTCAAAATATTTAAAAAATATTTCAGTTCCCTTTTCACTTTTATCATGTTAAATAATTTTTTATATAATTAATTATTCATCCTTAAAAAATTTTAATTCACCAATTTTATTTCAATTTTTAAATTAATACTTACCCTTTTTAAAAATATTTTATTTTGTTTTTTTTTTCATTCTTCTTCCCCACTCCCTGTTAATTTGTGTGGGTTTCAAACTATGCAAAATAGAAGTGAGAATTGAATTTGTGAGATACTGAATTTTGTGCACCAACTACACCATGTTCTTCCACTCTTCACCATTAGAAGAAAAAAAGCAAAGCCTTTCTTCATAAATGAGTATATTCAAACCAGAAACAAACATGACTTGAGGAATCATATTCCAAATGCCCTTTTATCTGTGCTACAATTTTTATGGTAAAAGCCATAGTAATTTTGTTAAGATGATGAGTTATAATAATATGAAAGCAAACATATATCTTTTGTTTATAATCATTCAAAATACAATATGCTGAAATCTAATAATGTCTAATAATGAAGAATATCCTAATTATTAGCTATATATATATATGTATATGTATATATATATTTTCCTAATTATTAAGATCAAAACATATCTTTTAAGGAATCAACATCTTTTTGTATGACACACTGTGAAGGAGGCATTGTAGGATATATAATAAGAATGAAATGGATACATCACTCTTCTGAAGCACATTTCTAAAGCAACACAAAAATCATAAACTACACATATCACTGGAACTAGTATTCAGGTCTTTGCTCTTTCTTCCTTTACTTTTTCCCTGCTTTTTCTTCTCTCCTACTGAACTGTATGTTTCCTGACATGCTATTATGACAGAACAAACCTCTGCATCGTCTCGTGGAATTTTCTTAAGCATTAAACTTGCAGATCTAGCATCCCCTGCTGCCAAAAGTGCCTGATACATTCTGCAGCCATGGAAATAATTAAAAGCCACAACCATGAGGCAAAGATAAAAAGTATATAAAAACTTACCGCAAGTAACTTAATACATTGTAAGGAAACCCAGCAATTTGGTACTCTCTCCAAATCAAGCGAGCATTGTTCAAATCTCTAGCCTTGGCACAAGCACTCAGAAGAAAATCAAGACACTGCCGTGACGGCATAAGGTCCAGTTCATCCTTGATTGCCCAAAGCAAGTCCAGGCCAATCTGTAAATGAGTGGACTCAGATGCTGCAATTACAAATACCTACAAACACAAAGTTCATATTAGTAAGTATTAAGAAGTGGATTTTAAGCCTAACTTAACCTCATAAAACCAGCTTATAAAGTGAGGTTTGCAACTACTTATATATAATAAAATCTCCTCATTTTTAGTCGATGTGAAATCTCCAACAGTAAGACTGTTGGAGCCCAAGAAGTTTATGGGCTGAAAGAGCCATTGGTCCATGAAGGGCATGGAAGAAGTATGTGCACAAAAGAAAGAAAGGAAATCCTCAAGCTGAGGTAGCATGAGTACTGGGGAGGTGGTTAGAAGTGGAACAATATTTTTAATATTTAGTCTCAAGAGGCAGAGGAGAGAGGGGGGATTATCTGTTTTTTGTTAGAGCCATTGGAGGTTTCCTCCTTTTGTAGTATCCTTTTTATTGCAAACAACATACAATTCTCCGGTGCCTTGATATTTTTCTGCTTCTCTTCTTACTACTATAATATTGGTATGCAACAAAGACATTTGTCTTAGTAAGTGGACGTTAACTTTATCTCCACCGCACAAAATTTGCTTAATAAGACGAAAGTTTGCATCCACTTATTTTATAATTTTGTTATATCTTTAATCGATGTGATATCTCAACACACCCTCTCAGGCCTAGTGTCAGAATCACTTTATTTATGCTGCATTTATTATTTCCATGTACAGTTTTAATTACATAATTAGGAGATTTAATTACATTACATGCGAGCGTGTTGACTTTCCCTCTAGTAATAAAAGAATGTTTGTTCCCTTTGCATTAATACATAGTGATGTGTGGGGACCTTCTAGTGTTCCTTACAGATAATGCCAAAGATTTTTTCAACCAAACATTGTCCTCCTTCTTCAATGAACAAGGGATAATTCATGAAGCTTATTGTCCGAACACCTCACAACAAAATGTTGGTGACAAAACAAAAATTTGGGCATCTCATAAATTTAACTCGAGTCTCTCTTCTCCATAAAAATGTACCAAAATAGTATAAGGAAAACCTATCCTTACTGCTCCTTATTTGGTCAATTGTCTAGCCTTCAAAACACAATAATAACAGTCTTAAACCAGTAGAGACACCTATTGAACAAAGACACAAACATGGTGAATCAATTGAAGATGTAGTTTTGGATAGAAAATCTTATCAAAGGCTGGTCAGGAAATTGATCTACTTGTCTCATACTAGGCCCATCATTGCCTATGTTGTAGGGGTTGTAAGTTAATTGATGCATAGTCCAAAGGAGACTCATCTCATAGTTGTTTATTGCATTCTATAGTACTTGAAAGGAACTCCTGGAAAAGGAATTCTATTTACAAAGGGGAATGAGATGATCTTAGAATACGCTAACTGTGCAGGTTTTATAGACAACAGAACATCTACATTTGAATATTGCACTTTTCTTGGAGGAAATTTAGTCACTTGAAGGAGCATTAAACAAAATGTTGAGACAAGATCAAGTGCAGAGGTAGAGCCATGGCCTTAGGGATTTGTGAAATACTATGGTTAAAGATAATTTTATAAGACCTAAAGATTGATTGGAAGAAGTCTATGAGATTGTATTGTGATAACAAGTCAACAATAAATATTGCGCATAATGCAGTGCAACATGATTTAAACATGTTAAACTAGACATACACTTCACAAAGGAGAAATTGGATAATGGGACAATATGTACACCATTTGTATATTCTGACAAAAGGGTGAGTGGTGCTACATCTAGTCTATTGTTGTTGACAAGTTGGGAATGGATGAGATCCACTCACCAACTTGGCAAGTGTCAAAATCCCTTGATTTATGTTGCAACTAGTATTTCCATCATGTACAATTTTAATTACGTAACTAGGAGATTTAATTACATTCCATAATTAAGATGATTAATAAGCTGACAGTATATTTTATATTTATTGTACAAGATCATTGATCTTGAATTGTTAGGATAGATGATTATATCCACCATAAAATAGGATTTTCAGTTATTAAATCTTTGTATTCTATTTAAGAGCAATTGCTCCTCATTGAATAATATCATAAACAATTTTTTTGACACAGAGGATTAGACATCTTGAGTATGGGAATGAAGTAAGCCCGATAACGGATAGACTTTGAGCAAACAAACCTTGTGGTATAGACTTTGATACTATCTTAGAAAATGGACCTTAAGGCAAATTCAACCTTATAAAATTGGTCTTTAAGGTTAGATTGTGCAACCACTATTATAATCTGGTCATATCTTTAAATGACTTGAAGTCTTCAACAACATATCAATAGGAGTAATTGTGATGAAGAGGGTGAAACGTGTCAAAATTTTGAATTTCCATGTATAACAAATATTTTGAAGTCACCTCAAAAGAGTTTCAAACTCAAACAAATTATATCAGTATCTTGGCATAATATTGTAAGTTCATAAAAATTAACTAGGAGGGAACAAAGAACTCACTGCATCAAAAAGGGCTTCCATTACTATTTCATCATTTTCAAACTTATCCTTGAGCTGTTTGAGCAAAAGAATAGCAGTACTGAACCATAAGATCAGAGTATGAAGATAAGCAACTTGAAGAATACAATTTCAAAACACTAAAATTCAATGCAGGAGGGGTAAAAAATCAAACCTCAAATTCTTGTTTCGTGCACAGTACAAGATGACCTTAAAGCAGACATCAACCCAATAGTCTAGATCATTCACTTCCTTGAGTAGAAGTAGCAATCTATCCAACTCCCCATTATGTTGGGTCAACTCTTCCTAAGAATGTCCAATAATTAATTAAAAAGTTGAAGGTAGATGATATAAAAAACACTAATACAAAACCTTACAATCAAACAGGTAACGGCTTTTGGCTCCAAATTATGTCCAGCTGTCTTAATTTGTTCATAGACAAGAAAAGCCTCAGACAATTGCCCATGTGATGCAAGGGCTACAACAAGTACACTCTTGATTTCAATTAAGGCCTTCTTTGGTAACTTTAGATCCAAAACTACCTGCAACATGAAATACAACTTATGCTCTACATCAATATTAAAGAAAGAGGTGATATACAAAGTTACTCCAAAACGGGGACTACAGAAAAACATGGCATATATACACAACATGAAGAAACTAACTAATTAGGCTATAAAAGCTATTTATGAAACTATTTATGGTTAATTAGATCAAATTAGATAGATAAAATTACTTGTAACCATTAGCAATAATAACTGTGAACATGACAATTTACATGCAGCTACTCAACACATTGCAAGTTCTATTAGCTAGATATTTCAAGCTCGTACAATGCCTCAATTACCCTTTAAGTCCCAATATCGTAATGCCAGGTATGCTACTTGCACCATACCTGTTTTGCCTTCTCCAATTTTCCACAAGCTGCATATGAATTAACAAGGGCCATAAAAACTTCTTTTGTAGCATGAATTTGATATTGTTTCATTTCCTCACAATACTACAAAAAATATTGTAATTAGTAACTCAAAATGTCCATACAAGAAATCTTAACATCAGAACTTTAGTTAACATAAAATCTCAATTACATCAAGTCATCAAAAGTGGATGGATATAGCAACAAGACTGCATGCATTAAAAGAAATTAATCATTAATCATATTTTTATTTTTGGGTATGAATGATTAGAGATTATGGCATTTTATAGTATATAAGTGGGTGTAAACCTCACCTTGTAAACCTCGCTTTTGAATATGTTTTATCTTGGTCTTTTATGACCTCTTTCGATTGTACTAATCTTAAGCTTTTATATAATTTGACTTTTCAGCCTAATCTTTCGGTTATCTCTTTTAATTATGTTATTTCTAATTTTGTTGTTTTGATTATATAATGAACCTCTAACATTGAATGAAAAACTTAATTTGTAAAGTTTTCATATTTATATCCAAAGCTTTCGGCTTTAGTTTGTTTAATTCATTTCATAGAAAACATTTGAACAGCCTTTCGGCCTTTCGGCCTTGACAATACACTGGCCTTGGTTAATCATCTTAGTTTCGGCGTTAACTAACCTGGATCAAAGACATTCTTGAGAAATTTCTACTTTGGATAAAATATATTCTTGGGAAGGATTTCTTCTAGATTGAAAATATCCTAAACCAAGAGTTTTCATGATTAATATGAAGTATGCTCTCGGAAGGACTTTCACCTATAGTGAAAACATCCTAGGCCGAGAGGTTACTGAATTATGCTCTCGGGAGGAATTACATTTAATTTTCAGAAGGCAAATAAATATTGGAGACTGTCAATGTCAAAAGTTACAGTAACCATTTGACAAGAACACTAGACAAAAAATTAATAAATTTACATAAACATTAGAGTTTATGCTCAATTTCTAGTCATGTATTACTATCATAACATTAAGCTGAATGTACCTTCATTATATCCTCTTCCGTTTCACAATTGTGAATCAAATAGCAGAAAGTCTGAGAATCAGGCTGTACATTGGCAACTTGCATGTGCTTGAGGACCCTCAACCCATCACTGATGTTCTTCTACAAAATATTAAAATGGTGATACAATAATGAAGAGAAAAAAGTTCAAAAATAGTATATGCATATAAGATAACATGTCCTTGAGTGTCAGGAGCTATTTTAACTTATTGTTGAAAATGACAAAAATTGTAACATATTGCAATTGAAATTAATGCCAAACATTAAAATCTAGCTGGAAAAATGGTTGCAAGTTTGACTGAGAATAAACATATCTTAAAAATCCAAGAATGTCACCTCTCGAAAATATCCTGCCATTATAGCATTATACATGTTTGTCGTAGGTTTGAAATTCATTTCCTCTAAGTCGCCAATTATCTTGTATGCGCCTTCAAACTGCATTAAGTAAATACAAAATAAGTTTGCTGCATGTTTGACACATTGACACCAATATTAGACAGAGAGTTTGAATTTCTAAGTACTAGATTTCTTTTCTATTTTTTTTTTCTATTGCTTTCAGCTATATATATATAGAGAGAGAAAGAGAGAGACACACAAACACATGCATTTTGCTAGCACACACCATCTTTCTTTAAAACAAGTATGTCCCCAAGCTACTCCTTGGATGTATTTTAAAATAATTGTAGTCATAATTAGCTAACGTACCCCCTTTAAAAAAACAAGTTGGTGAATGTTAAGGATTACAAAGAGATATATAGAATCTTCTAATAACACATTTAGTATCCTACGGTAGCTTATTAACCATAATGGCTTCTAAATCAACATAGCCATGCACCCATGTAAACAAAAAAGATCCAACTTACATCTTTTATCCTCACACAAAAGTGTACCAAGCACCTGGCTATTTCACCATTCAACTCCAAATGATAGCGACATACTATGGAATGGATTTGATATACCTTCATTTTTAGTCAAGCATGGAAGAAAAGAACAATAGATATCAGTACGATATGAAGAATACATGTTTAAAACAATTAAAAATTATACACAATTAATTTCGACTTAAAATAATGAAGCTCTCTTGAAATATAAAAAAATTGAAAACTTCTCAACTATATGAATGAAATTTCATGAAAATACAAAAATGGAAAAATGAAGATAAACTTCTTGATGTAATTCTTATTTATGTACAGATATAAAGAAGGATTTTCTCGTCCAATAACATTTTCCTCCCATCCTATGTTGTGTAAATCAGTTGGTCTTTTGCAAAGGTGTTGTAAAAGATTAGTTCGCCATTTTATAATAGATGGGAACTAACATTGTGAATAAAACAATTCGTTTTCATTATAATTAACTATGAATTCACCATGTCTTGAACCTTCACCTTGAATTTTAAGCCATTAAGTTGAAAAATGTAAGGTTGTATTAGAGACTCCATGACCAATTATTTGAAAATTGTGATTGGCAACCCATTCTCTATACATATAATTATATTTATATTATATACAAGCTAAAGCACAAGCTATGTCGTTGAAATCACAGTTGTCCAGTTAGCTTAAGTTTCAATTCCGTTTAGCCAACTTAGCTTGTTCGCGAGCTGTCTTTATATCGACTATTCACTTTGACCTATCTCTCTCAAGTATTTTCATGAGTTACAAGTTTTATTTTGGGTGTATTTATGGACCACATTATTTGGATTAAGGAGTTTAAATAAGCACCATACTCTTCACATTCTTTTATTCAACATATTCCAAAACCATTAGTGAAATAATCCACACCTATTATTCTAAGGAAAAAACACAAACTATCCAAAATCATTCATCTCTAATTTGAAGACAAATAAAGTGACCAATCATTTTAAACATAAGAAAGACATATAAAAAGTTTACCCTTTGTAAATATCAATCATAATAAATTATTATTTCTACGGATTTATTGCAAACAAAGTCATTGTTTATAGATAAAGGGTTAAGTACATGTATTTATGTTATTAAATAATCAATCTAATAGACCTTGATCATGAGAATAATTATTATACATACTATAATGCACTTCAAAATCATACGTTTGATTTATAATTAGAGATTTTTTTTTATATAATTCATATGTACTACAGGTTTGTAACAAATATAAATTTTATACTCATGATGATACAATAAAAAATAATGGCATTAATACAATATAATTTTTATTCTTAGTACATCTAGACATCGTTTAAGAAATTGAATTCCTACTATTTGTAATGACTAGTTACTAGACTTTTTGGTGATTTATTGTTTCATAATGTTAGACATATTGTATAAATCATTCAAAATGTAATTTATAAATAAGTTCTACAAGGGCTTAATTTAGTTCAATCAAATATTATTTGCAAATTCATACCTACTTGAGATAGACAAGTTGAATAGACAAAAAAAAACTTTGTTTAGTTTTCAATACATTCTATTCTATAACTATTAATTTCTAAGATACTCTATAAGCACATATGTCTATATCTAATATCAGTTAAATGTCTGCACAAGGTAGTTTTGGACTATAGTCTGTCGTTTGAGCCCTAAGAACCTTACCAAAAAAAGTAGTTTTGCGGACTAACACATGCACAACATTGACTGCCAGGGAATCTATGGCCAAAATTTGATTACATATGCTGTTAGAAGAGATGAATAGATTATTGCGTAAATTATAAAAAAGAATAAATAGATGACATGTTGTAAGGAAGATGAGATATACCAAAATATATTCATAAGATTCCTCACAGATTTGTAATATGAATTGTAACACGCCAGTTGACAAGTAAAAGCCAGCGTTACACATTTGTTCAACAATATCTAGAGCATCGCCCACCTGCATTGTCAAATAAAAAGGCAAAAAACAAATATAAATACAATTTGGGAGCTAAGTTGTTGTATATGAATAACCTAAGTATGGCCCTTCTGCTAGTTTTCTCACTTCAGAGGACAGAAATCCAAAAGATTCTATGTATACACTTCCTATTTCAACCAACTTCTCATGGATTTTCAACCTTTCTTGCACCAAACCTTGTAATCAATGTTATTTTAAATATTGACCATGGAAAAGAGGTTTTCGCTTCTTTCAATCTATTGAACTAGTGTATAGTAGGTCCTTCCATACTCAACTTGGTCTATTCAATCCAAAGATAAATAGTTTTCTACACTACAAAAAAGCTTTTGAACCCTTGTGATACTTTCCACATTCTCAATAGAGCACTCATTACTCATCTTGTCAGCATTTTCCTTCTAGCTTTTTTTCTTCTCTTCTTTCCTTCTCATGAATAAGATTTTTCAAGCCAAGTGATGCCCACAACATGAGGATGAATAAAAAGAGGAATACCTTGTCTAAACCACAGAAATGCAAAATGAGCTTCTCATACGATGACCTTGAAGGCAGCACTTCCAGTATTCCATGCATATTATTGACTTTTGTTATGATGTCCTCAACCTTCAACATTACCAAACGACATACATAAGAAAACATAGAACTACTTAAGTCCAATATTATCCCAAATAACATAAAAATAAATCAAATAAAATAAAAACTTGAAAGCACTCCTTAATTGTGGTCAAACTCATCAACATAACGTGCTTTAGTTGTATAGAAGCACAATGGTTTAAAACCTCATGGCAGTGAAGAAGGATTAAAGTAGTTTCTGCACAAAACATGAGTTTTTTGTTTTTGTTTTTTTTTAAAAAAAAGTGCCATGGCATCACTATGTGCAGCACCTCAAAATATCATAAAAAGAGAAAGAATATAAAAACAAGAGTTGGGGAACCACACCTTACCCACAACTAGTCCCTAACGCTATAAAAGGATAAATCAAAAGTATAACATAGCATCAAGGACATTTACCATAGCATTCATGACATGAGAAGTTCCTCACCGCTAAATTTGGAATGCCAACAGCATAACTAACAATGAAGTTTGAAATATTATCTGCATCATGATCTGCATCACGAAAGAATCCATCATGAAAATCCTTAACTTTACATGCCACAAACTTAAAGAGGAAGATAATACTTGATCCTTCGGGAGAACAGATTTTCACCATCCATTCACATTCCAAATAAATATGAGCAAGGTATTAGATGAACATAAATTAGTACATATGCAACTTCAACAAAGCTTCAAGAAAATATATATCTATATCATATACACACAATAGATCTCTACCTAAAAAAATTATACATTATGAATTAAGAAAATTAAAGCCATTTTTTTTTCTAAGGCTTCAATAATTTGCAAAGTGAAACTTGTTTATGAATATATCCGTAATTGTATATTAACTCTTACTAGCCCAAAAACATTAGGACTACAATTTTAAACTAATTTCAATTTCTAAAATTCTAAATAAAATTGTATTGTAAATAGCATATTGTTAACACAAAAGATATTCTCAATATCTCCATAGTACTTAGGAAAAAACATCTTCAGAATCTTCCTATTCATTTCAGCATGTTTTCATTTCCATTTTGAAAAGGTTTTGGTTATTATAAGCACTGATGATGAGGATGTAATCGATTTGATTGATATCAATAAAATAATTCTTTATTCCTAATATAGTTCAAGTTGGTACCAGAGCTCCTAATCTTGGGAGCTCTGTTTCCATTGCCTAGTTAACCGCCATTCTTAACCATCATCGTTGAGGTTAGTGGTGGGCCAGAAAAGTGAGCTTAACTTGCTACCACCACAGACAAGGTCTTCGGGACCTCTTTAGCACCAATGGGCGACGTCTCATTTGACTTTGATTTGGTTGTGTTTCCAAATAGGCCCTTTTTTGGTTAAGAATCAAAGCAATAAGAGTTGAATCTTTATTATCTTTTAGTGGTGTGTTTTTCAATGTTTAGTATGAAAGCTTTGAAAGAGGAAAATGATCATTTGAAAACAATGATTAAATCAATGACTAAACTCTCTAGATTGTATACCCTACCCATGAAAGATAAGAAAGGTAGGAATACATACAATACTATTGGCCCTTTCTCTCAAGGTATTTGGATTCTTGATTCAAGAGCAACTGATCACATAACTCCTTTTCTGGATCTCTTCACATAACTCCTTTTTCAATGTTTAGTATGAAAGCTTTCAAAGAGGAAAGTGATCATTTGAAATCAATGATTAAATCAATGACTAAACTTTGTCCCCTTTAGTATGCAATCTTTGTCTTTTGATTGATGTCATTTAAGTAAGCATACTTATAGTTCCTTTTCCATTTACAGTATTAGTCGGGCTTTGTCCCCTTTTGTTATTGTAGTCCATTCAGATGTTTGGGGTCCAAGTTCTATTTTTTAATCTTCTTTTCACGAAATCAAAAATCAATTTGGTGTCCCAATTTGTACTTTTGCAAAGTGATAATGCATGTGAGTATTTGTTTACTCAATTTCAGACATTTATAGCATCTCATAGTGTGTTGCATAAAATATATTGTACTTATACACCCAAAAAACGGGGTTACTAAACGAGAAAAACAAATATCTACTTGAGACCCCACCTGTACTCTTTTTAAGCTCTAGTTTTAGAATATTTGTTGAAGATAACCTTGTTTCTTTGAAAAGCAAGAAACATAATGTTTTAGCTAGGTTCAGCACGGAGGCAGATTAACCAATTGTTGTAGCCAATTAGGAGCTTATATGACTCAAACAATTGCTTCAAGAACAACAATTTGGGGATGTTATACAGTTATCACTTATATGTGATAATCATGTTGTCATACATATAACTTCAAATCCATTACTACATGAAAAGACAAGGCGTATTAAAGTTGATTGTCATCTTGGCAAAGAAAAAGTCATGTCCAAGGAAATGTCTACTAGCAAACATATTCGCTAAGTCACTAGGTGGTCCTCAAACTATCTACATATGTAGCAAGCTTAGTGCATATGACCTACACCCTCCTGATTAAGGGGGGATGCTAAAATCTTGTATATATGTTAGAATTCTATAGATATAGTAACTAATGATATTAGTATCAATTAGATTGATTCTATATTTTTGTTATTAGTCTAAAATAATGTAACTGAATATTCTACAATTATGTTCTCTCCTCTATAAATTGAATAGCTCTGTTGAAGTTTAAAACACGAAATTCTTCATATGTAATCTCGGTTTCTATCTTTTCAACACTATATCATAATGATAATTTTACAAACCAAACAGAACCCATCAAATATCTAAATCCCAAGAAAAACACAGTTGTAATATAAAGTGGAAAACATATAGGTCTTATCTAATAAACAAAACAGTGCACCACCTCTAATTCCTTCTCCAAAGATGCTTAAAGAAGAAAATAAGATCATAATCATACCACGTGCTCTCAAATCCAAAAGTATATCCTCTGCAACAGATTCCAGCTGGAGCCTGCGTAATGATTGGAATATATTTTAAATAGATTCTACTGATAAAAGCTTGATGATGTCTATATTCTTCACCACATCCAAAAGTTGCATCTTCCGATCACTTTCACAAAGAGCCATCAAGTAACTTACTGCAACAACAATTGATTTTGGCTGAGTTTTGTCTACCACGTGAAACAAAAATGTTACTTGGACTTGGACATAAAAATACACAACAAGATGAATTATTTTGCATGCACTGATTTTCAAATAACTATGCTTAGCACAGTCACTTCTATTATTAGGAAGCTGGAGGCCAGCAACATACTTGGAATACAATTTAGTGCAAATTCAGTTTTCTTACTATGTTTCTAACATGGTATGATTTAAGAAAAATACCAGTGATTGTAGCACAGGCATAAACATCCATTTCCAAAGCAGTTATCATTTAAATCGTGTCACTTAGTATTCCCTGGTAGCAAGAACAAGAATGTCTTTTAGAAGGCGTCATTGTTGTCCCTACTGCCTTTTTTTGTTTAGAGGATGGAAACAAGTTGGTCTTGTTTAGTTTAAGGGCCTTGGAGGATAATTAATTTTGAAATTGGTAGAACCCTATACTATTTTTAACTTATTTTCATATCTCTTTATATCTTCTCTATTTCTCTTCAATCAAATACCATTAATTTGAAACACCATCAATTTTTATTTTATTTCTTAGATATTATTAATCTATGCAATTGTAATGTAATAACAGTTCAGCCATGAATATTGCCTATAATCTGGTAAAAATAGGACCAAACATTGAAATTGACAATTATTTCATCAAAATTAATCTTGACAGAGGCCTTGTGGTTACAATCCATGTCCCTAAGGAACTTCAAATAGCAGACATTTTCAATAAACTGTCTCCTCATAACAGATTCCAATAATGGGAAATAGTTGGTAAGATGTTTCCCAATCAAATTATATCATATCTCTCTATTTAATATAATCAAATCATATATCTATAACATAATCAAAGCATACCTCAAACAATTTCCATCCATCCTATTTCTCTTCGCTCGATCAACCAGAGCACAAATGAAAAAAATAAAGCAACTCACAAATTTCTTACAAGTTGCTTTTAAAATCCTACACTGGATGTTCAAAATTGGACAAAACAAATCATTAAAATTGATTAACCAACCTCGTAAAGCAGAAGTGTCTTCTCTATCATCGACTGTAATAAACTCACAAATGTCCCGGATCATTTCTTCATTGTCAACTCTTAACCACAGCAACATTTCATAGTAACCCAATCGTGAAGCTAAACCAGGATTCTCAGCTTTGATAAAATCAGAGAAAAGTTGAAATTCTTGAACCAAACCCATATCAATTATATACCGAAGAAGTGGATCATATGTTTGCTCTTCAAGTGGATATCCACAATCCCTCATTGATTTGAAAAGGTGAAAAGCCTTACTCATTTCACTTAGAGCAATGTATTCATCATCAGTCACCCTAGCCTTCTGTACGCACACTTTTATAAGTGCATTGTACTCATTGACGCCTGTTTTTCGACCCAACTGACCCAACACATTAACTGCCTGTGTTGTTCCTAGTTTATCTGCACACAATTTAATTAACCTGTGGAATCTGTGAGTTCTTGAGTATTTAGAAATACACTTAGACTTCCGCTCACGCACTAGCTCTCGTTTTGCCAATAATTTACCATGAGACAAGTCTGGTAACCATGGTATAGCTACCGCACTTTTCCTTTTTTCTTCGTGATCGACTTCATCATAACCAGACCCCTTGTCCTGTTTAGCTGCAAAAGAAAAAAAAAACAGCACATGTCCAACATTGACACAAAACAAAAACATGAGCAAAGGCCATTTCAATTCTCTAGGTAACCACGTCACCAGAAGTAAAACACATGACATGTACTCTGTCAGTAATTTCAACAAACACTTACAGCACAGTAAAGCAGAGACCTGAACATCCTCGTCGACCAAATCCCCTGCATCAAAACGTTGAAAAAACAACACCATTAGAACCCAAATACCCCAACAACACACCAAAGTAACCCCCAAGAAACAAAACAAGTGAAACAAACGCATTCGCTAGCACAAAGCCCAATATTTTTTTTTCGAACTCGTTTAGTTCAAAAAAACACAAAACTCATTAACGCAATACGACTCCTCTATGGGACTTAAAATGGATCAAAACATGAGTAGGCATAAAAATTGAAACTTGACAAGGGCACCTCGGGAAGAGTCACGAGGAAGGTCGAACTCTGAGGAGTGTTGCAGTTCAGAACCAAAACCCACTTCGAATTCAGAAGAAGGTTTTCTAAAGGTTTCAACTTTGGTGTTGGGGTTGCGGGTTAACCGAGAGCGGAAGAGGGCGCTGAGAGTGCATAGGTTTCTTACGGTGGGGGCGCGCATCTAAGCTCTGCAACAAGGTAGAAAAATACGAGTTTGTTTGTTGGGTGCTTAGCTTTTGTTTGTTGCAGAATTGTTAGTTTCGTTGGTTCTAAAAATGCGTTTTGTGTTGCTATGCAAGCTGAAGTGGGAACCCAACCACTGCATACATGGCGAACATGAAAGGCATGTGCACAGAATTACAAAATGTTGTAACCGAGGGTGTGGGACTAGTGAAAGAAAGAAAATCAAAAGGAAAATGTTTTGTGGACAATATACCAGAGCAATGCGAATGACAAGGGAACAAAACAACATAAACCAAAGTACTTGGCAGAGCATAAAGCTCAAGACTTTAAACTCATTTAGCTCCAAAAATCAAAACCCATTAACACAATAAGGCTCTTAGAGTTTGACGAAAATCTTTTCAGAATATTTTCCTGGACCCCACAACAGAAATAAAATATTATTCTTTTTGCCATGTGGACGGTTCTATGGTGGAGCAACTGATTTGGATTTGTACAAATATTGGACCCTTTTGATAGCTATATCGTTTGTATCACCAATCTCATTATTTTGGTGACAACCGAACGCAGCTGCAGAAGAGAAATGGAGATCAAACCTGGTTTGTCAGCACTAGTCACTGGTGGTGCCACTGGAATCGGTAACTAACTCCCTCTCTTCCTTAACGCCATTCATAATCATATCTATCACTCTCCCTTCTTCCACTTCCAAATTATCGAATTCAAATATCCAAAAATAAGCTTCAGTTGACTTTAGGAACTGATTTTCGAATTAAGGATCTGATTCCTTCACTATCACACTTTGTTCATTGCGGTTTCGTAAAGAATCGAGAAAGCATAGCAAACTACATAGCGCATGTTCAACCAGCTATAGTAATTTTACTCAGTCCTATTCTTCTGTCCGTACGTATACGTAAGAATTAGTTTGTTTAGATAATTTTTTTCATAAAGACTATAATTTTTTTGATAAATTAAAATTAATTTATCCACCGTCTAAAATCAACTTTTGAGAAGAGGCTGCGGTCAGACAGGTGAAAGAAGGAGCTTTTGGTGCATCTGCAACCAAAATATATGCTCAATGAAATTTAGTTTGTGTAACGTGATTCACTTGTACTATGTTTCTGGTTTTTGTGCAGGCAAGGGTCTTGCCTTAGCTCTTGCAGAGAAGGGTGTATTTATCACTATTGTGGATATTTCTGAAGCAAATGGAAGAGAAGTTGCAAGCCTCGTTGAGAAAATTAACACCAAGTTTCATTCGAAGTTGGAATTTCCCTCTGCGATGTTTGTGAAATGTGATGTGGCTAATGCAAGTAAGTAGGTTATTATCTATTAGCAAGACATTCATCAGGCTTCTCCCTGCTGGAAGTTCGAATTCTCTTCTTATGGGCTCCATTTAAGATCCTTATCAAACCTTCCTTTGTTCTTCAATGCAAATATAGTGTTTCCATTTGGTGTAGTGAAGTAACACCACTTAACATGAAAATATGTAGTTATAGAGACTCGTATGGCAGAAAGCATATGATAAAGTTTCATAATCTGTAAATGAATTTTGTGTTCCAAGTTCCAATTTCTAAGTTCCAACTATTATGAGGTGGCATATATATACACACATACATATACACATGTAAATCATTAAAAGTGCTTGTTGTTTTGATTATCTTTAGGTACATACATGAATGTATATTAATTCATTACAGGGGATTTAGCTGCTGCATTTCAAAAGCACTTTTTGACATATCGAGGTCTAGACATTTGTATTAACAGTGCCGGGATTTCTAGTTCTATACCATTCCGCAATGATCAAACAGATGGCACTCAAACATGGAGGCACATAGTTAATGTGAATTTCACTGCTGTTATTGATTCCACTCGCCTTGCGGTAAGCTTGCTATGTGACCTGGTTTATCCAATATCCTTGGACTAATTATTTGCTTTATGCTGTGAAAAGAAAGTTGGTTCACGATCTAAGTGACAAATATTGTAATTTGGTCGCACATAATCACATAGTTGAGTTCACCATTTTCTGTTTAAATGAGAAAAAATGGGGCCAAAACCATTGTTTGTTGTTGGGGCACTCATTATCTTCATTTTAACAGATTAAAGCCATGCAAGCTGCCAAAAGACATGGTGTGATTATCAACTTGGGTTCTGCTTCCGGTCTTTATCCAATGTTCATGGACCCAATCTACAGTGGCTCTAAAGGTTTGTTATATACCAGCTTTGATCGGGGTTACTCCTTGAAAACAAATTTAAGAAAATAATTTGCGAACCAAAAAGCTTAAAGATCTATTCAATTCAACTTAAGTGAAGCTGTTAGATGACCATTGGGCTTAAAGTAGGGGTCAAGCAACAGCCAGTGTAACCTTGGTCTAAAATTTAGAACTGCTATTGTTGAGAATCGATTCTGAGAAATTTGCGAGAAAACTGAGAAACTTTTATTGAATCCCTGTATATAAAGCGTTATACGAGGTTAGCTAACTAGCTAGATGAACTGTGAAGATTATATTGTGAATTGCGATCTCTGTTTACAGTTGTCAGCGGTAGTGACCTGACTAGGATACGTTACCTGATACTCTAAAACTGAACTATTCATAGAGCGGCTAAACACAAGTTTTTATATACATTGACCACTTTTAAGATTTTCATTTTTGTTTTCAATTTTTTGCATGTTTCAACATGTTTGCTATCATCCAATCCAAATCATGAAATTTTGTGATTATCTTCTGATCCTTTGAGTTTCACCTCCTTCTGCCCCACAAATAAAACTTCTTATGTATTCCAAAAATACAAAACGAAAATACAGTCACTGATAGTGACATCTCTTTGTTGGGGCCTAACATATATTTTAAAAACTTAATAAAGATAAAAACATATAATATAGCTTTTCAATGATATTTAAATAATTTCAAATCTCCATCTTTATAATTTATGCAAATTAAGTTACTATATTAATTGCTTCCTAATATGCTAAAATATACTTCTGCAGGTGGTGTTGTAATGTTTTCTAGAGCACTTCGTCTATACAAACGTCAGGGAATTCGAGTCAATGTGCTTTGCCCTGAGGTAAGATCAAATTTAAAGAATGAATATTCTTGGTTATATTATTAATCTTCAATCTTTGGAACTTCTTAGAAACTGGATTGAACTTAACTCAATTTCACAAAACCGGTTTGTAAGGTGAGATTCGTACTCACTTATATATTATAATTTGACTATATCTTTTGATGTATGATCTCGAAGACACTTCCTCACACTGACGATTAGACATGTTGAGCATGAAAATAGATATTTGTGAGTGGTTCGATAGCGGCACAATAATGGGTGACACGAAAGACCCATTAAACCTTACTAGGATAAACTTTGATACCATCTTAGAAAATAAATCTTAAGTCTAACTCAACACTCAACCTCACAAAGTGGCTTGTAAGGTGAGGTTTACATCTACTTATATACTGTAATTTGTCTATATTTCTAATTAATGTGAAAGCATTAGATGCTTTGTTGAAATTGACTAGAACTCTTTTGAAAAAATTCCTTGAGAGATGGAATAGACTAGTACTCCTAGGTATTGTTTTTGTTAAATCACTAATGTGTTTCCTTACTTTTTGGTTCTAGACGGTAGTATTCAAAAGTTATTTTGGGTCCCAACTCCCAACTAATTTGAGCCGAGTTATGAGGACTCACTTAAGGGAGTATAGCTTTCCCAAATCTAGTTTTTTTTTTCTGTTCAAGAGTCCCAAACTTGAAATCTTGGTTTACCAGGACCACTGCCTCTCAGACCCAGATGTGTTAAATGTGTTTTGATTTTCACAACAAAATTTATTGTAGCGCTTTGTTAAAATGAGCTATAATGCTGAAAGTTTGGTGCAGTTTGTTGAAACCGAGATGGGATTAAAGATAAATCCCAATATGATCAACTTGATGGGGGGCTTTGTATCTATGGAAATGGTGGTGAAAGGTAAGTCCATAAATTTCACTGTTCTCTCATGTGGCTTGAGCAAAAGAGGGTGGGTGCATTGTTCCTTAGCTTTGTAGCTTCCTAAATCACAAATTTTTAACTACTGCACATCTTTTAAAATAATTTAACATGCTTACATGAATCATTTCTATTAAACATATCTAGAAATCATTAGCATTGTATCTAAGTATTTTATAGGTATCTTGGACAGTATTTTTAGAGTAAAGTCTGCATTGTGTTAAATTTTTTTATTCTTAACTGACTATAATAGTGACCCTAGCACTAATATAATTAAGGATTAGTGCTTTGTATTTTGTATCATATCAATATACAAAAGACAATATTATTCCAAGTCTCTGTTTTTATTTTCTTCTTTCTCTACCTAATCCTAACTTCAAAACATGGCATCAAAGCAATGCCATTTTTTGTGACTAGAGCTGTCCCTATTCCACGTTATCAATTTTTGTGTCTTCAGATTGGCCAGTACTGGAAATTGCACCACCATCAAAGTCTTCATGTGCCAGAACACTATCTCAAGCTCCTAGCAAATTTTCAGATTCTATTGATAATTCAGGGCACATTCAACAATGTTTTTGGCTATTCTTTCTTCCATTTGACATGCTGTCTTTTCCTCTTTCTAGATTTGCCCACACATTATCCAACCAGTTGCCAAAATTTGTTCAGCCAACCTTTCTAAAGTGCATTCTACCCTTTAGGCTACACTTGCCCTTTCATGATTAATGATCACATATGATGTGTTCTCTCTCATCAAGTATTGAGGTATCATTGTGTTTTATGAGTATCCACATTTTTGAGGTTGGAAGTATGGTAATGCAGGCTAAAAGGAATACAGTGGAAGAAAGAAAGGGTTGTGGTGTTGCAGCAACACAGGCTGCAGGATAAATATAGCAAAAGAAAGAAACGGGTGTGGTTTTGCAGTAATGCAGGCTCCCAAGGATTTTAGAGCACTAATACCATGTTAGAAAAACTGTATCCAACCAAATTTATGGATATAATCTATCCCTACAATTCAGGATCAATGATCCTGTATAATAAATATAAAATATACTGCAAGTCTATTAATCCTCCTAATTATGGAATGTAATTAAATCTCCTAATTATGTAATTAAAACTGTACAAGGAAATATTGACTGCAACATAAATCAAGGGATTCTGACAGCATATTCTTGACTATTGTTGAACGTACAGTGCCACCTGTTATTGGACAATTATCAGACTACACACAGATGTCTAGTTTAGCAAACTTTCCATTTGATATATCTAATATTTGACATGCGGCTGTGGTAACATTGACCAGTGATATATATGACTATTATAGTGTAATTAAATAAGATAGGGGATATCAAACCTAATCTCATTAACTAGTTTTTGGGGTTGATTTAGGCTTAACCCCAAATTTATATTCTATTTCCTTGTTTGATTAGATTTTAAGTTTCTTATAAAATTATTATTAGGGTTCAGTGCTATATATTTTGTATCTATCTATAATTCTATTTGGTTTGAAAATTGTGCTGTAAATAACATTTGGTCGATATTTCATGCATGCTATGAGATTGTCAATTGAGTTGATAACACTGATAGTTATTGTTTCTAATGTACACATAAAATTTGATATGAAAGTATTTTAACCTCTCAAGGTGCTTTTGAGCTCATTACGGATGAAAGTAAAGCTGGTCATTGCCTATGGATTACAAATCGTCGGGGTTTTGAGTACTGGCCCACAGCATCTGAAGAAGCAAAGTACCTAGTAGGTTCCTCTCGTTTTAAGAGAAGAGGATCTGATTTCAGAGCTCCATCAATTAAACTTCCTGAGAGTTTTGAGAAAATGTGCGTATTTGAACTCTGTCTCTTTTTATAAAATATACATGCCCCTGGAAGATTTTTATTTTCTATTTCCATAGTGTTAGAAAGGGTGCATTTGTTCCTTCTAATTGACGGATTAGAGGACTATTTCTTCTCACAATTTAATTAATTTAAATATGCTTTATTGCTTGCAGAGTTGTCCACACCTTGACTCATAACTTTAGGAATGCAACAAGCATAGTGAGAACACCACTAAAATTACCTATCAAGCCGAAACATGTTCTTGTTAAGATAATTTATGCTGGTGTGAATGCTAGTGATGTAAGTTACTATATCTTTCTAAGAGGACTTGTGTATGCATATTGTTGAGTTATTTTCTTTCTTTCTCAATTGTCTTTCTTATGAGACATGTGTTAGAAATGTAGGTCTTAAACAAGAGGGGGTGAATTGTTTATAAATTTTTTTTGCAAATATTGAAGGTATAGTAAAGGCCAAATAGAATCAATCAATTAGAAATCTGTTCAGCTGAATTAAAAAACAGTTTTCACTTAACAGTAGTAAAAAATCAACTGGTTGTTTTTGGGAAACAATCGGTTGTTAATAACCGCAGTTATAAAATTCAAGCAAAAACAGATTTAAAGAGATAAGGGATAGAGAAATTCACACAGTAAATTTATACTGGTTCACTTTTATTCAAGAGCTACATCCAGTCCCCAAAAAACTTTTGGGAATTCCACTAAGCAATCAAAACACTTTGATTACAACACACACCAAAGTGGTAATCTTGAACTCTTCAAGAACACATACCACCTTTGGCAACCACAACACAGAATTCAGAACACCCTCTTAATATGCACATCAACAGTTATTACAGAAATACAATTGTCAAGAGAAAAGGAATGATCACACCTGATACAATCATAGATTGAAAAGAAGAAAATACAAAGCAATCTTATTCCACTCTTGGAAAGAATCCAAAGCTTGAAGCAATCTTGGAAAACCTTTTGAAAGCAATAATCTGAATCAATAACAACCAGGAGCATAAAACAGATTATATATACTTCAATCAATTGTTAAAAACATTTAATTCAAGAGTCAAATCAGTTTTAAAACAATTAAAACAGGTTGAACTAACTTAATAGAATACTGTTAAGAAATTTAAAAAATCAATCGGTTGAATTTTTGAAACAACCGATTGAATTGGTTTGACAGCAAAGTCAACTAAAGTCAAATAGTTTCAAATTTTTTTCAAAAACCTCTAAGTGTAAAACAACCGGTTGAAATGACAACTCAACAGGTTGATTTTCCACTTCTCATTGAAAACACATCTTTTTCAAAAAGGAATAAAATTTAACAACCTTGGATTAAATCTGAGTGGATTACAAATTCAAACTACCCAAAACCCACACACACAGGCAGCAGCAAAGTCTTCAACCAATCTTCATGGATTTGGAGACATCAAAATCTATGTTCAACAACATATTCATACTCTAACTTGCTGAAGAACAGCCTCGATTTTTGAAAAAGATACAACCTTCACTGTTGAGCTAGTCGACTGAAAAATTATAGCTCAACACAGGCATGTTCAAGTAAGAAACTGCAGGGCTTACCGTAAAATACACACTAATCTAATATGCTTATGACTTTTCTGTACATCTAGAATAAGACACTACACTGAATTTGGGATTACTGACTCAAAACGAGGGACTATTTATTTATTATTTAAGTATGTTACAACTCTTCAAGTATGTAAAAACATCATTAATTTATCATGTTTGATGGGTTTGATCCTGGATAAAACATGTGAGTCTCATGATATCAGGTCCTCATTTTTTAATCTATACTCGTTTGACGCAAATGACTTGGAAAAATACAAAGTATCTATATTGAGTAATATTAGTTATTTTTTGTATAATATAAAGCTTCTCCCTGCCACACTGTTTTTCAAGTGCTATAACCTCTAATTATCTAGAACATGCATTTTCATCTATAACCTATAATTCTAACAAGTGTGAAATAATTTAGGTAAATTTTAGCTCAGGCCGCTATTTTGGCGGAAACAACAATGATACTGCCTCTCGTCTTCCATTTGATGCAGGATTTGAGGTATATATATACATCCCCTTGTGTAGATATCATGATATGAAGTGTACCACTTGATGCAGTAGACTGCTACTTACATGTGTACATTTTTGTTGTTATATTTTAGGCTGTAGGAATAATTGCAGCAGTTGGGGATTCTGTCACTGACTTGAAAATTGGTATGCCTTGTGCATTCATGACTTTTGGAGGCTATGCTGAATTCATAATGGTGGGCAGTGCTTAACATAATGTTAATATTTTTTTATATTAATTGTATAATCATTGGAGTTTCAATGAATCACATGAGATGGTGGTACTGAGGTGATTCTTATGACAATATAAGTTATCGATGACGTCTTGTTACTTGGGTTAGATTTCTTCAAAACATGCCCTTCCGGTTCCTAGACCAGATCCTGAAGTTGTGGCCATGCTTACATCAGGACTAACAGCCTCAATTGCACTAGAAAAGGTTAACTAATAAGATTTTCTCCTTGTGTTTCAGATGCATCCTTGTTTCTTATCTGTTATATTTTATATCAACGTAACTCAAGTTTTTCTATTATTTTCTTTCTTCTGTGACTCTTATATTTGGTTTCATTATTTTATGCATGCTCTGACCCTAGTTTCTTTTTGTACATTGAAAAGGCAGGACAAATGGAATCTGGAAAAGTGGTCCTTGTAACTGCTGCGGCTGGAGGAACTGGGCAATTTGCTGTTCAGGTACTTCTTAAATCCCGTGCCACTTTTCTCAACCATATCCATTTGTTCATATGTTTTCAGAAACTATGTGTTCCAACAAATTGAATGTTTCTTGATATTCTGTAGTTGTAGGCCAAACCCGGCTAAACAAATTTGTATTTTGCAAAAAATTCAGCATATTGTATCTTTTACTCTATCTGTTTTCTTCACTCTTTCTATATTGATAGACCATAGATACACACTATTTTAATCTTTCTTTTTTCCAAGCATTACTTGTTCTTGAGATCACACAAAAAACTCTTTTATATGTTCCCTTGATTCCTTAATACCAAAGATAACCGACATCTATTTTAAAACAAAGATTGCTTGTTCTTTTGCCGTTTCTTCTTAAATTCTTGGAGACAAGGTCCTACGTCTGTGAAACTAAGATATCCAAAACAAGGCACTCATGATAGACTATATCTTTACTTAAAACAATTGACATCACTGGTAGACTGTGTAGTATCAAAGTATTGTTTCATGTATAAACAAAAATAAATTAAAATTACAAAGCTTGCTTAGATCTATTAGTAGAGATAGCTGGGTAGGTGATTCAATCTAGATTTCGTAGTCTAAAGTATATGTAATTTCTCTGCATGAAAGTTTCTTTGCCTGACCTCAAAATTTGGACTATTGTGCAGGTAGCAAAATTAGCAGGAAATAGGGTGGTTGCAACTTGTGGAGGTGGGGCAAAGGCCAAGCTTCTGAAGGAGTTGGGAGTTGACAGAGTCATAGACTATCATAATGAAGATATAAAATCTGTATGTTTTAAATTAAAACATTACTACTTTTGTTGTGATTTTTATTAAATTGGACAAGTTAAAATAATATCTTTTGCAATCTTATTAACCATTCAGATGGTTGTTGTGTCCTTGTAAATAATTTTTTCTGTGATCATTGTCTCCTTATGATATGCATGCATGTACACGGTTAGACCGTAAAAATGAGCATTCATTGAAATCAACGGAATTACATAATGACATTCACGTTTTCTGGTCCTTTATGTATTTAACTAATTGAAATATCCAACAAGTTGCTGATTAGTTTCTTACAAATGATTCTAATTCTATTCTTTTACGGGAACTGCTTATATTATCTCTTGTATTTTTTTGAATGAATTTTTTCATCCAACTTCCTAGAATATCACTGATACTATTAACTATCTATAGAGTAAAGATACACTTCAAATGCTGTTCCTTCTTTTATAGTCTTTTTATATCATACAAGTACAACTTTTTATAGAAAATGGCATCAAGGGAGTAAAGCTCATATAAGGGAGTAAAGCCCATGTATGGTGCCATATACATGAATAACAACCCAGTGAACCTAAAATATAAAAAGAAAATCTTTAAACTCCAGAAAAAAATATTTATCTTATGCTGAGTGAAAGGAAAGTTGAAATATGGAATAAACCTGTTTAGGAAGAAATGTCTCAACATCTCTGGTGAGCAATTTGTATCATTGAATACCTACCAACTCTCTTTAGCCAAATGTGCTCTATCAAATAGGCAAACCTTACAATATTATCTAATGACATTTGCTAATAGAAGTTGTGAAACTCACTGGACATGGCCTAAAAGGTTCTAATTGCTGAAGAACAATGATTCGTAGCTGAAGGGACTGGACAGCTTTGGAGAAGACGATCCTTTACATACTGATAGTCAATTAAGCTCCATGACTTAAATATTTAATGAATAATCACTATTGAAATCAGCTGCAATTTAAGTGCAAATGAGCATCTTTATTTTGTTGATTTGATTATGGTTCTTATTTTTATTGGAATAAATTACGTAAACTGCTTCCTATCAACATGTTAAAAGTTTCACTTAATTTTGCAGGTTCTGAGGGAAGAGTTCCCAAAAGGTATTGACATCATCTATGAGTCTGTTGGCGGTGATATGTTAAACTTGTGCTTGAATGCTTTGGCAGTTCATGGACGACTCATTATTATTGGCATGATTTCTCAGGTTTTTCTTTTTTCTTGTCATGCCACATTTTTTGCCCTTTATAGCACTCCTGAAAGTTTCAATGCGACTATAACAAACTTCAAAACTATCCACTATCCTCTTTTTTTGAAGAGGTAGTATTGACTCATTTAATACCTTGGATTTTATCCTCATTTAAGTGTAGTGAAATTTAGATTTTAACTTTTTGTGTTAGCTATGAAAACCACAAGTTAAAAGGAACATGAAATTCTGAAACCCATCTGAGATGTCTAGAATGAAATTTGGTTGTTAGCTGGCTATATTACTTGTAATATCGAATTCTTTTTATTTTTAGTCTCCCTGTCTCATTTATCTGTTGAAGACTGTTGGAAGAATGTATGAAGCTATTACCCTGTTTTAGCCCCTTGATAGTAGTGTGCTTGATTGTAGATTGCAGTAAGTTGTTTCTGACCATTAAAGAAATGCATTGTTAATAAACAATATTGATTTCATTTGTTATGTGCATTCATTCAGTATCAAGGAGAAAAGGGTTGGACGCCTTCAAAATACCCTGGCCTATGTGAGAAGCTCTTAGCAAAGAGCCAAACTGTGGTATGTAGCAATATGAAGTTATGCACTAGCAGGCTATCAAAACATCATTTTCCATATACTTTTTGAAATTTTAACCAAAATATTTAAAATTTTGGGCAAGTGGTATGGTCAACTAATGATTGATTCACTTGTTTAATTACTGTAAAGTGAATGCTTTGCACTCCAAAAATTACAAGCTCACATGCGAAGTTTCATTTTATTTTTCTGATTTACTTATTCATACGTGATTCCAACTTTTCAGGCTGGCTTTTTCTTGGTGCAATATGGTCACTTGTGGCAAGAGCATCTTGACAAGCTATTTGATCTTCACTCTACGGGAAAGCTAAAGGTTATTCATATGCTTTTGATATAGGAGTTTGTATAGTTAGAAACTCTAATATTTCTGTTTTCTTGGCTATGTTTCGGTTTGGGAACAATTGTTAGTCACTAGCTTTAAATAAGAAAGGGCAAGTCTGATTGGGTATTCAGATTCAATTGTCAACAATTCTCAATGCTCACTTTCACTTAATTCAATACAAAAAAAAGTGTAGAGGTAACAAAAGACAAAAGACAAAATACAAAATACTCGACAAGGTAGGCTTTACACTAAAGGAGTAGAGGAAACAAAAGACAAAAAAGACTCAATAAGACTAACGTTATTTAAGATACGAGTGGTAACCTATACATAATGCATGTAGCAGTGAACACAACTAGGAATAGACATCTGAAAAAGGAGAGCTTGAGCTACTTCTCCCCAATAGGTTCTAGGAACAGACATATGGAAAAACTACCTCTAGGAGATGGCAATTTCTCAACTAAAGAAACATGGAGAAGTTTATGACATCAAGTTCTATTCCTATAGATGATACAATACAAGAGTCATTGGAGACAAGGAACCAGAAGCAATTCTTGATCGCATGATTGTGAAGGGAAGCAACAAAGCTGTTACTGAGGTCTTTAGTTAAATTGAAGAAGATACTTGGGACTTCTTCTGTGATCTCAAGAGGAAGTACCAGAATTTAGTCCTTGAGGACAAGGATTTTGTCAAGGGAGAGTATTTGATACAGGACTTCGTATAGTTAGAAACTGTTAATCCCGTTTTCTTGGTTATGCTTTGGTTGGGGAACAGTTGTTAGTCGCTAACTTTAAATAAGGAAGGGCAGTCTGGACGGGGCATTCAGACTCATTTGTAAACAATTCTCAATTCTCTCTTAATTCAATACAATTTCGGATTTCATTCTTTCATTGGAATCCCTCGAACACGCCTCTTAAATGGTGTGCCCATGTCAGACACACGTATCAGATACCGACACTCATAGAACACGTATCGGTGAAGTGTCCAATTCAAAAAATATTTGTTGAATTTTTAACAACTCTAGCACAGTTCTAACACAATTTTAAAAAGGTAAAATACATTAGTTTTATAAAAACTCAAACTTATTGTGTAAATTTTATTATAATTATAAAAATAAGGAACAAATCATTTAGAATCATCCATGAGAATCATCTTTTTGCTACAAAAAAACTGAAACATACTTATACACATAAATCTTTATTGTCAATTTATATAATTCATAATTATATAACATAAATCCATGTCTCTGTGTCCTACATTTTAAGATTATACGTATCTTCATGTCTGTGTTCGTATCGTATCAGTGTTTGTGCTTCATATATCTCTATTTCCTGCAATTCTTCGAGTATATTCTTCTCCTAGAATTTTCTACATCAACATTCCATCCATATAATGATCAATAAAATTGTCCTAATTTAACGGGATGTTTATTTGATTGTGCTAATTACTATACTTAGCAGTTAGCAGTTGGCATGCTTTTAATGTTTCCATTCCTTAACCTTTCTCATTTCTTGATACAGGTTGCTATTGATCCAAAGAGATTTATAGGTCTGCATTCTGTTGCTGATGCTGTTGAGTATCTCCATTCGGGCAAAAGTGTTGGGAAGGTATTTTCATAACAAATACATTGCTATTTTTTGTTTAGTTATTTAGTCACTATTCTGTAACAAAATCTAATAATAATATAATTTCTGTAGGTTGTCGTCTCCGTGGACCCAAACTTCCTTCCTCTAGAGGCCAAATTGTGAATCATATCACATGTCAAATGACCTCACAGATTATGTTGTGCCACTTTCAAAGTACAAAAGGATAAGCTAAACTTGCAGCTCTTGTACAATTATTGTTGTCGAATGTTTCTCAAATTAGTTGCATCATTTCAATACCAGAGCTGAAATATGGAACAAAATTTCACCTTTCACATACACGAACCAGTAAACAATCGTGTATTTTGATTCTTGGTGAAAACTGGCCACTCTTTACCTTTTTGCTTTGTTGTTACTTCTGAAGTTGAAACTGTTCAATCAAATAACTGCTTTAAACCTGCAGCAAGTTATTCTCACATGACTTAATTTGGCTCAAAAAGTTTAAACTTGCCTTAAACCTACCCTCAAATTCTTCTTCAATAAAAGGGTTGCGATTCTTGGAAATTAAGTTGACACTTCAAAAAGTTGTGAATCTGATTTAACCCCCAGACAGACAAAAGGTTACTAACTAACCACCCAAGTCCTCAATGTTGTAAAAAGGTATATTGTTACAAGCTTTCATAAGGCTAATTCTCCCTGCACCATATCAATTCTGACATGCACTGCTCAGAAAATGTCTATTTTATCCTTAATTTGTCGGATATTTATATCTGCAATACAAATAAAACAATTCTAGATATATAAATTCTAATATATAAATCTGGAATTGAGATGTGCCTTCTTGATATGACCATCTACACGGGAATGTCTTCCAGATACTAAAATCTGAATTTTTTTTTTTTTTTCATTCCGGATGCGAAAATCTGGAAAAGGTGGCACGGGTAAAATGGGATTTTAAAGAAAATAATGGGTGGAAATCACAATTATCTCGTGCATAAAGAATTAACCCTTTCACAATTGCCTTAGGTTTGTAAGTCATTTCCTACTTTTATTCTCAGCTATATGCTATCAGTCAATAATACACGTAAACTAGCTTAATCAATCAATCCTAAATTCATGAAAAAAAGTGCATAACCTCTAATCTTAATACATCTTGATATAACACTGCCTTACTTTTACGAGAGTTTCTTCCATGTCACTTAATCATACCATACCATTATTGTCCTTAGAAAGGTCCCTTAATATACTACTAACTTTAAGTCATTCTAATTTATAAAACAATGACAATAACTAAGTGCCAAACAATTTGGACAATTACTTCTTGCACCATATCATTGCACCCAATGAAAACACCAAAATCCCTTTAAATAAAATGGAATATATATAAAAATACGTTATGGATCTCCTTTTTTGGAATATGTTTCTGAATTTTTTATTTTAGAATGTATTTTTTTATTACGGATTTTTTTATCTGAAATGAAATTTTTATTTTTAGAACACAATAATCTCTTCTGAATCTACTTTTCCAAAATGTATTATTTCTAATTTTGAATTTTTATTTTTTAAATGAAAAGTATTTTTGGAAATTTGAAACTATGTACGGTGCAGATTAAAAAAATTGGGTGTAGGAAGAGATTGGCAACAATTTGTTGTAGTCTAGGTAAAAATATGATGCCAAAGAAGAAGGTGAATTGATTACCTTAACTCTTGTCAAATAAATGCATGTTATTATGATTTTTATGCACTAATAGATGGAGACAAATCACACCACATTAACATACACTAAGATGCATTTGATGTTCTTTGCTGTTTGCATGGTTTTGTTATCGATGACTTTTTTTAAAAATAGATTATTAATGGAACTACTAGCTAAAATGTGCAAAAATTAAAAAATTCATGAAAAAAGTTAGCCATAAAATTCGTAAACATACAATATTTTGAATTATATGCTTAGAAAAAGGAAATAATAATGTATAGTTGGTGAGATAAAGTATGTGTACTAATAAATTATAAATAATTTTAATCAGAATAAGGAGATTATTTCTTTTTAAACCTTTGTATTATAATATAAAATGATGGATAAAATGAGAAGGATAGGGTGATTAGAATTTTTGAACTAATATTATTTTTTAAATTAAATAGGTGAGTTCTACAATCAAACATGCCCCTATAGCTCAGTGGTAGAGCGTCAGTCTTGTAAACTGAAGGTCTGTAGTTCGATCCTGCATGGGGGCAACTTTTCTAACAGTGTTTTTTAAAATTATATTACATTTTATTTTAACCAAATAAAAAATTATTTTTTACATTTTACTCAAATTTAATAATAATATATTTCTCACGAAGATAAATTTTCAATAATAATATATTAAGGTTATTTCCCATTAATAAATTTAGGTAAAAGTATCCTCATTATTTTTTTTGTCACATATAATTTTTAAAACTTTCAATGATAATATTTTAATGTTATTCCTCTTTCATAAAGAATACTCCATGCATAAAAATAAAATAAAATAAAGAATACTCCATTTAACATAAATTTAAACAAACAAATTTTCAATAAATTTTGTGTATTTTCTAATATAACTAATATTGATCATTTTTAATTATTTTATAAATTATGTTACATTTTATTTTGATAAAATTCAAAAAAATATTTTTAATAATACAATAAAAATTAATAAAAAAAAATTATTTCACTAAATCTATCACCATTAAAAAAAATTATTTATAGCAAGGATAAATTTTTTATTTTTCAATAATAATCTTTCAAGGTTATTTTCCATTCATAAAAATACTTCATTAACATAAACTTGGACAAAAGTATCATAATTTTCAATGATTTTTTTCTGTATATTTTTCAATATAATGCAATATTGATTATTTTCAATTATAGATAAAAGTAGGGATGGATATATTTAACAGTATTTTATAAATTATATTGTATTTTATCTTAATCAAATCAAAATTTATTTTTAATAATACAAAGAAAATTAATAAAATGATTATTTTTTTATATTTTACTAAAATTTATCACATCAATAATCATATTTTTCATAAAGATATATTTTAAAATTTTCCATAATAATATTTTAAGGTCACTCCCCATTAATAAATTTAGACAACAGAATCTTACTTATTTTGTCACAAATAAGTTTTAAAATTTTCAGATGCACCACTAACAAATTTAAACACACAATTTGTCAATAACTTTTACACAAACAATTTTTCAATAACTTTTGTGTAGTTTCTAATATAAGTAATATTAATAATTATTTTTAGCTATAGGTAGAAGTAGAGATGAATGAGTTAGGTTATGTGGAGTTTGTCATCATGGAAAGAAAATTGTTAACTCTATTGGGGTTTTAAATAGAGTTTTTTTAAATTGTTAAATATTTTTTTTTTTTTTTCACTTCTAACTTACAAAAAAATATATATATAACTTCTATAGGTTATTTATCAATGTTAAAATAGATTAAACACAACAAAAGAAGGTTTAATTATATATTCGTTAAATATCAATTTGAAACTATTTATCAATAATAAAAATCAATTTAGAAACTAATAATTTTTTAACGTCTAAAGTAATATCTAATTTAATCAATATAACAACTAATTATTTTTAGTCTCTAAAATTAATTTTTATTTAATAATTTTTTAGTTATGAATATTAACTTCTACAAATTAAGTTATAGATAAACTAATTTTAATCATAAGCTAATTTTAATTTATAAAGAAGTTAGTTTCATTTTTTTTCTTTTTATTTTTCTCTCCAAGAAATTTCTATGGAGGAACTCATTCAAACAGTACTGTTATTCCTCTACTGCTAGCTAATTCAGTAAAATATTCAGTATAGAAGATAGAAGATGAAATTATTGTACTAACAAACAAAACAAAACAAGTATAACAACATTTCTGCACATTGCTAGACATGTCTAATTTACAAGTTTCTTCCACCCTCTAGCAAGAGACCTTTTATTCCCTCAAAAATATATTACGTACATCTATTTACATGCTCTAACTACATATACGTGAATACAATGTTATCTCATTTCATGCAAATGCAATTACCTAATGAAGCCAAGTATCAACCAGAATCTCTTCTTTCTGATACAACACAGTCATGTGTTCATTTCTAAGGGAAATAAGAGATGAAACTCCTTTATTGATCTGACCCCACCAAGGAATTACATGTAGAACCATTTCCACCAGTACACTTCCACAGCCAGACACAACAACAGTCAAGCATTGCATCAAAATCTATCATATCTTCCTGTATTGTCAAGGGAAATTGTTGCTGATGTTTCAAACAAGTTTATCATAAAGTATTTCCTCAGGTCAGATTTATAATCTGGACCGACCAATACGCTTGGTGCCTCTGAAAAGTGAATGCCTAGGAGCTGAAGCACATGACCTTCCATTTAGCCCAGAAAATTTCACATCCCAACCCTCAACATTCTTAGGAACACAAACATCGAAAAGAAACTGGCCAAGGACACTGTGAGCACTGATGCTTGGGAAACTAGGCACACATACAGGCTTTTCTTTCTGTTCATCCTGTGGAGTCCCAGATTCTCTATCACTGTAATGCCCTGCTGAACTAGGCAAAAAGAAGTAGTCAGTTGGTCCAACTGCAACTCTTCTAAGGCTTTTATTTGAATTTATTGCCACCTTCTGCAGGTCACAGATTAAGTCTGATATCTCATCCTGTGTACCATCCATACCAGTTCTTTGTCTTTCAATCATCACTTTCTGTGAATATATTGTAACAGCCTTCTCTAATAAATGGTTCACGGCTATTCTATATTGAATTGGATGGTGTTTGTAATGACCTGAAACAAAATAATAATAATAATGAAATGTTTAGGGTAAACTGGTTCAAGTTACTCACAATGTAGCTGAAAATTAGCCTCAGACGAACCAAGGTGAGAGGAGCTACTGAAATTTACAAGGTTGACATCGCCATTGAGGTTGCGTAGACGTTGGGCGAAATCATAGATATTTTGGTATCGCACAAGGTCATCATTCTCAGAACATAAAAGGAGAAAAGGAGCTCCAAAATTCTAAAGAAAAAATATGAAATCAGAGTTTAATATAATAAAACTAAAAAAGATTCCAAATGGTCAAGATAGAACTTACAACAGAAGAATACAAAGCTTGCCAATGCTCAGCAGCTTGGGATTCAAATCTAGTTAGGTATAACGCATCCAATGCAGAGGTAACAGATTTTGCTGCCCAAGAAACAAGTTTTGATGGTCCAGGCACTTTTGCAATGGAGGGGTGTAATGCAAAGCGGAATCCAAAATCACTTGTAACATCGATTGGACCAGAATCATATATTTGTCCAGAGAGGCAGTTCCTAAGTAGTTGGTAGTTAGGCTGCAAAAAATAAAATCAATAATCAATAATTTCAGAATAAAAAAGCACAAAACATCTACAAAAAGTGCATTACCAAGTTGAGCGCAGTTTCACATCTTCCATCAATAAGCTGCATTTGTACAGAAAGATATTACAATGCGCATTTCTACTTAAAACGGATACAACTTCAAACTATAATATTCTCCAAATGAAACATAAGATTGGATGCCTAAAATTACCTGAAATACTTTATACAGACAGGCTTTGGACCCAGCAGAAAAAGAAGCAAATACCACAGGACATGACCTAGTTCTCAGCTCCTGCATAAAACAAATGAATTTTTGCACTTCGCATCTATGCTATGTCTCAAAGCAAAGAGTACAGACCCAGAGATTTGTAGCATAGCATTATAGAGAGATTTTGAAATTTCCATTTTAGAGCATCAATATAAATCTTAGCATGCTATCCAAATACTAAAACTAACCTCAATTAGTTCATCAAGAACACAAAATGCCAATGGCATGGCAGTTTCATCATGAAAACTGCATGAGAGGAAATGCAAGATATAAAAATTTCATTAGTACCACCAACCAATAAATTGAAGAGTACAAATGAAATAAGGTGGTGGTCTGTGACCAACAAAATGCAAATACAAAATAGTATATCTCAGCAGATATTTAGGAGGCTACAACTTGAGCATGGCAGTTAAGTTTTTGACAGATAGGATTTAAACCCTGTTTAAATTAACTTTTCCATAAGTGCTTAACTTAGAAGAAGAAAATAAAAAGGCAAAATAAACTGCACTTCTCCTATTACGTAAAATCAATTTATGCACTTTGGTTTTTTGAGAAGTTAAACTAGAGAACTTCAATAGAAGTTAAGCGCATAAGATGGTTTTAGCTTATGGGAGAAAGCCGATCATTTTACCTTCTTATCTCCATATGCTTATAGAAAAGTTCATCCAAATAGGGTCTTGGGGTAATACAACACCAAGCCACATACAAATGCATTTAATATATTGTAACTGATATTGAAATCTCATTAATCTAACAGGAAGTAGAACTTCCCTTTTCCTTTTCCAATGCTTAAAAACTAATAGAATTTAGAACTTTGTCACAAAACACTTCGAGCAGAAGTAAAAGCTTCCCAACACATGTAAGATGTAGAGTACATATATTCTCCATAAGTTTCCAATATTTCCCAATGCATCAAGAAGAAAGCGCAAACCTTCCTAATAGGATGCAGATAAATCCTTAGCTGCCTGATACGATCCAACATTAAATTATGGTATGACTTAAGTGAGTAAACCATAATAATTAAACCTATCCAACCCACCCATATTCTTAAGTTTTTCACGAGTCTGTGTAAGCTAGCCAGTAGCCATATATTCCCTCCAACCAGTACTGGGATCTGATTAACACATGGTCCCCTCTGGGGTCTGATTGAAGTTGACAAAGAAAACCAAAAAGTTTCCAACAACCATATATAAACTTCATAAATATTTGCACTCTTAATTCTTCACCAGTTGGAGACAAATAACTAATGGAAGGTGCAAACCTAATATTAAGGCGCCAGCCAATCAATCGAATGTGACATTAAACAGCATTCTGCTACTTTCACATGCAAAGCATTTTCTAAGCCAAACTTCTGCTTCAATTATAATTGCACATGGTTAGGCAAACGTGACATGCAACATGGCGCATGCCTGTTTGCCTCCTCACCGAAAAATGAAAAAAAGAAACTATTCTGTCCCAAATGCACAACACAATAAAGTGACACCAGGATTAAGAAATAGTGTCAGAAAGCTCTGATTTTTACAACAATTCACCCTCATCTAAAACCTAGCTCTCCAATTTCATTAAATTGCTGACCCACTAATTCCATCTGATTGATCAAAGCAATTCTCAAGCAACAAACAAAATGGAGAGAAAAATACAATGGTCTAGAAGCTATCATAAATGAAACCACGACGTTTAAAAGCTAAAAAAAAAGGAAAATCCAAAATCAGAAAAACTTACGCTGAGAGATAATTGGCAGAACAAACAAGGGAATTCCACCCGAAAGAGGAACACAGATCAACGAATTCTCGTAACAGGGTCTGTGGAACAGAAACCCAAGCGAAGATTACCACGATTCCTCTGAAACCAGAATCCTCTTTTTTTCCCCAGTAGATGTTACCGCCTCTGACGGCGAAACCACCGCCACCCTCAGCTCCACGCATAGCTCGGAGACGACCCAGTAAGCAGAGGGAGTAAATTTGGCAGCTTTGCAGGTGGCAAGAGTGAAGGGTGGTGTTTTTTGTTGAGTGTTGGTTCGATTAGTTAATGGGTGGGTGATGGTGAACGATGGCGGATATGGTGGTAGGTTTTTGTCGTGGGTAAAATTTGGAACAGGAATTCACGGTCATGAATGGTTCAATTCGATCTTGGTTGCATTATTCAGTAAGAAATGCCAAATCTTTGAGAGGCCCACATCATCAGGGATACAGATTTGCTTTCCGCGTCACCCTTTTGAACAACACCCAGTTGTTTTTATGCGTCGCGTTTTACCTTTCTTGCGTGTTTCGTTAAAACGTGACTCTCCTATGCTAATTTTTTCTTGTACTTGGTAAACATAAAAACATTTATTTGTGTAAACAAATAAAGATTGAATAGAAAACTTTGTGAGAATCTTACGCAGAGAAACAGATGAAAAGAATAGCAATTAGAATAACCTTGGAAGAGAAAAACCAAAACAGTACACATATGCATCAACAAAAGAGAAAATGATTCAGAAGTTTCCTAAATTAATATTTACATTTTAATAAATCTTAACATAAAATAAATTATTTGTATTACCATTATCATGAATTACTATTAATAAAAATATTATTATTAATATTACTTGTTTAATTAAATACTTTTCTAAATTATTATTTTTACCTTTTTCTATATTATTTTTCTTACTAAATTTACTTTTAGAAATTACTATTCTTTAATTTCTTTCCTAAAATATTTTCATCCAATATAATTACGTTTCTCATTTTTAATTTAAAAACATTTTTATATTTCTACAGTGCTATTAAGTTTTTATTTTATTAAATTATTTATTTTTTAATTTATACTTTTCTTAGTTTTTTCTCTCTTTATTGTTTTTAAATGAAAAAGAAAATAAATTAAAAATCCAGTTCAGAATTGAATTCTGACTAGTATTCCAACCACTCAACAAATTCTTCACTAAGAGGAATATCCGAAGAATCTACGTAAGGGTGGTGGTGACATGTCATGCCATCTTTTTATACTTTATGAAATGGTTAGTATAAGAGAATAAGAGACAAAAAGCTTTGATATCTCATAAATTTTATCAAGATTACCCAGTAAAAACATACACTTCAAAAACCAATAAAATAATATTTTAATTATATTTAATTTTTTAATTTTAAATATTATAATATTATTATAATGTATTGTTAAGTGTATTTTTTACTGTGTCAAAGAAATATTTTCCTTCTTTTATATATGCATCCACTTACAATGCTATGGAACTTCCATTCTTTTTAGATGATATATAAGTTGCTAATTAGGAAGGTCATTTTCTAGTGTTAGAATAGCAACTAAATGTACTACAAATGCTTGTGGAAAAGTATAGAAAAACTAAAACAATTTACACTCATTTCTTTTATTCCCTTCATATACAAAGAATAAGTTTGTTAACAAGATCACAAAAACAAATAATCATCAGAGTCTTAATAAATAAAAAAATATCAATATACAACATGCAACACAATCACAAAAAATATACATTCATACTTCTAGGTTGAAGTTATAATTTTTTTGTTAGAAACATATTTTATATATATAAACAAAGGTTAGAAATATATATTAAATAGGAGTATATAAGATAGAAATATGTGTTAAAAATAATAATCTATGATCGAAACTGTTTTAAAAAGTCTAAGAATGCATGATGGATACCTCAAGGATTATGTGTGTTTGGAAAAGAGAATAACTTCACTAAACTAAAAAAAGGGTGAACTAGTTTTGAAAACTTTTTTTAAAATCTTTTCAAAAGTTGAAAATATAGTACTTATAAGTGAAATCAAATTTGATTCAAGAATTTGGTGCAGCAAAACTAAAACAAGATAAACAAGAAAAGAAAGTAAAAAAATATTATTATTGGTTCAAAAATTCTCATCATCTAATAATGTCACATTGAGAATATTTAAAAGATGAAGATATAGTTCCATCAAAAAATTGATTTTATCCTAACTCTTTTTCATTTAGATTGTCAACCTAACTTTATAGAAGTGATTTCTTAAAAGTTGATAGCATATCATATAAATAAGTTAGATTGGACTCTTGTAGTCTTTGGTGTAATTATTTTTATCATTTTCTTATCTTATATGCTTTGAGTTGTAGTCACTTTCATTTATATAGTATATTGTTTATTTTATATAAAAAAAAAATCTCATTTGACCTATTAGTTTATTTAAAGTTAAGTCCGTTATATATAAATTCTTTAAAATAAAGTTGAAGAGGCAAGTATCACTTGATTAAACCTAAAAAAAAACTTATGAAAAATAATTGGTTAGCTTTGGGTTTTGAATTTTTTAAAGAACCAATCTTATTTAAGCAAAGCCGATTTCAGCTTGGTTTCCACTTCTAGTTGTCGTGCTCATAAAATATTTAAAATCGTAATTATGATTACTGAAAGTATTCGTTTAGAATTAAAAAAATTACTTAAATTTTATTCAATATGTTAACTATGTTAAAGTATGTACTAAATGGACTTTTAATTTTATACATCCATAATAAAATGTTAAATTAGTTTATTATATTTTTTTTATAATAATTTTGTGGTCGTTTCGAAAATAAAATAAGAATCGAAAAATTATATTAAATTATATTTTTGTCAAAGATTACAAAATTTCTAGACATGGTCGTACCTATATAAATTTGTCAACGCTTTTGTTAATATTTGATGTTAAATTAATAAATAAATTAGAGTGAAACAATTAAAATAGTAGGAGATGAAATTAAAATCAAAGTAAATAATTATAAGAGGAGAAAAATAAATTACTTTTTATTTAGTATTTTGTAATCCTCTTAACTGCCGCAAAATGAAGTAAACACATGAAAATGAGAGAGCGGTAATATTTGTCTAACAACATTCCATTACGCTGCTCAGATCCTCCTTCTTATTTATTATTCTTCACACTCTCTTACGCCTTTAATCTTCTAAATATTTTTTTTAATAAAATAACAATCTCCTATTCTTAAAAAAACACTATAAATAAATTTTGAAATCCATAACATCCCGCGCAATTTATGGAAATTTCATTTTTATTTTTGAATAAATAATTCCATTTACTTTTTTCATTGAGGGTATAATTCACTGTTTAAATATTAAAAACAAGCATTGTATACGGGCATAAAAATTAAATCATACATTCAAAGCACATAAAAATCATCCCGTAAACAGCGTATTGATAAAATAATGGCAATCAATGTGAAGAATAAGAATAAAAAAAGTAAATAAATTAGTGAGATAATATTTTCATTAAAGTTAGTAGAAAAAAAAATATTGAAGATGTAAAGTTGTGAAGGTAGTGGATTAAATATATAGTAGCTGAGGTGAGAAATAATAATAAAATTGATTAAAGTTAAAAATGGGTGCAGATCCGAAGCAAAAATAGGAATGCAGCAGAGCACATGGAAGTGTTGTAGTTTCATCATTTATCTTATATCGATATTTGGTTCATCATATGGAAAAAGGAAAATGGAATGTGGAAGGCTGGAAAGTGCACATTTGGATCCATGATGACATGGATGAGGGTGGACACGTGTGTAATCATCACATTCTACATGGCACCTATGGACAATGCTTCTACTCCTCTCTCTCTCTCTCTCACTCACTCATTCATAACGAATATTATGTCACATCAACAACAACCGTTAAGCAGCAATAAGTAAAACAGATAACCAAAAACCGATATATTACTACATTATGACTTCACTTTCAATTAACCTCACCACTTTTGATCTCTTTTAAACCATGAACATACATATTTAGCAACTTCAATAATTCAAGATGGCAAGGAGAAGCATAAATTTAGACATGTAGGGTAGGTGCAAAGGATTTGTAGAGTGATTAGTCCCTTTTTGTGTGTATTAAATGGTGTAGGTTGTGGGTTGGGTGGTGATTGTAAGTGGTGTTGGTAATGCTAAGCATATACCTTGGAATTCAATCATGAAGCCGCGTATGAGATGTACAAGGCTTTAACTAATTGGTGTGTGCAGTCATTTCTTAGGAAGCAGGCAGACATGGTCCCCACAAAGAATAGGGGAATCATCATGGCTCGGGATGGAGAGGATATTCCAAATGACCTAAAAGAAAAAAGAATGCAAACACATGAAAAAGGCAATTGAAGCTACGGAAAGCTGAAAAGGAAACATGCAGGCAAGGGGGGAAGGAAGGTCCAACAAAACATACTTTTCACAGAAAAGAAAATTACCAGATAACAATTAATGTTCTATCCATTAATTCTTCTAATAATGAATAATTGAAAGCCGTGAGAATTAGCTGAACCCCTTATTGTACTGGAAACACTGAAAGAGACACTCTCAATTACAATACCAAATTCTAGATCACCCATTCAATGCGGGAATTTTTGTGTTCTAATTGTTCTATATATTTCCCTCAAAACCCAATAATTTATTTATTTTTTCATCACCTCACCAAGAAGGTTCTACACTTGTCCTACTTCTATCTGAGTGCCAAGTTGCAGAAAAGCCAGCTTGTTGCTTGTTGCATCCATCAAAAGAGAAAGAGAAAAGAGAAAGCAGTTAGCTATACAAAAACCAAGCCATCACTACCAGCACTATCACCGTCTCTCCAGAGCAACCAGAAGTCGCACGCTCGTTTTCGTTTTACCTTCTGTCAGTTTAGCTTCGTCACCAGTGTCTATTAGCCAGCACGATAAACTCACCCTCTCTTCTCCCCTTAACCATCAACCTCTCTCTCTAAATTTAAAATAACGCACTCTTTCTCTCTCTCTCTCTCTCTCTCTCTCTCTCTCTCATTCAAAGCATTCAATGTAAACGAACCCACTGGTAGCGACCCTCCAACGGCATATCTCTAACAATATCAAAGTTGTACCTGCATACAAGGAAAAGTTATTAGTTAGTTAGGGTTCGATTCTGGCTCCGCTAGAGTGTAAGCACGCTCACATTCCATATCATGTGTCGCACAAAAAACAAAAAAACAAAAAACAACGCTTAGCTTGTAGCCATCATCAGCTTTACAATACCACTACTTACTTCTCCACGAATCGCTTTTGCTCGTACTTTTCCGCCATTACAAAAAACTCTTCGATCTCCGCCTTCGGCGGCTCCTTCACTCTCCGTTTCTCGTTCACCTCCGCCGAAGACTTCGCCGGAAACATCGTCGATTCTTCCGAGTCTCCACAAAACTCACTCAACAAGCTGAACAGCCAATAACGAATAAATAAATGACGCGGCGTGGCAACATTTCGTTAGAAAATTGATCGCGAATGTATGGAATAAAACCTGGACGATTTGAAATTGCGGTTGGCTGAATCTACCGTTTCGAAACCCTTCGCCTGCATTAACCAGCGAATATCAATAAATAGATATAAAAAATTTAAATAGGTTAATTTAAACACAGTGAAAATAAACCGCAAGAACTGTCTGGCATCGACGCAAATCGGAAAACCACAAAAATGCAGAACTCGTAACAAGTCAGAATTTGAAGAACCAAACCTGCAGATCCAACGGCGCGGTGTGGAGCTCCTTAACGTGGTTGGAGCTACAGCAGGAGCGATCAGAGCAGAGTTCACCGGAAACCACGGTGCCGGCGGAATTGACAGAAGGTTCCGGTGACACGGTAGTGTCGGGAAAGCAGTGGCGCGTGTCGGTAGAGCGTAACTGGAAGGAAGCGGAATTAGCAGTAGCAGTGGCGGCGGTTTTGCGTTTCTTTGAAACGATTGGTTCAGTTGAAGAAGCTTCCTCCATAGGCACAATTGTGAGAACGCATCGTTTACACTCACTCATTTTTCTCTTGATCCTCTCTTTCTATTTCGAGATGGGCTAGTCCTAGAGAGGGAAGTGGAGGGAGCTTAAAAAGAGGCTGATCGCAGAGGAATATTTACTGAGCCTACTCATTCCATCCATCCACGGTTCAGATTTCATTTATTCATCAACGGTGGTCCCTTCTGTCTCCCTCTCGCTACACTACCCGCTAAACGACATCGTTACGATCATTGCTACCCTTTTAGCCTCTTCGGTTACGCCCCAAAAACTCTTCTAACCTTCGCTTTAAATATTTTTGGACTTTTATGAGCAAAAAAAACTTTACTCCCTAATCTATTTCAAAAGGAAATTTATTTTAAATTAAAAAATTAAAAACAATCATTTCTAAAATAGATTGAAATTATTGAAATAAAGAATATTTTTCAGGTATTTTGTGGGGCCCAAGTTGGCCAAATATCACACCATAAAAATGTGAACCTGTTCCTATGCTCATTTGCAACACCCCATGTGAATACACCTTTACTAAGTAAAATTTTTGTTTCAGCTTTTTCTTTCTATTTTAAATATTTTCACTTTTTTACATACAGAAATTGTATAACAAATTACTTTCTTAGAATTTAAAATTGTTTCGTTTTTTCTAAATATAACCAATTCTTCTCCAAAAAGGTTACGTTTTAATTTCTTGTTTCTTTAAATTAATTTTTTATCAAGTATTTATAGAAAATTTATTCTAATAAAAACTATTCACCGTTTAAGCATTGCAGATTTTTAACAAAATGATGAGATTCCACAACAAAATCTTTTTAAAAAATATCTTCAATTTAAACATATAAAAAAATATTCATACTTTTTTATTCCCACCCGGAATAACAATATTCCTGCAGCATGTAAAACTGAAAGCATTTGATAACTAACAACTTGTTTGTTGTAACCGTACTTTCAAGAATTTTTCTACTTGTTTTCAAATATTATCATAAAACTTTTATAATATTTTATATTTAAAATTTTCTCGTAGAAAATTTGTATTAATAATTTTTTTACTGTATCAATGCATGTTGAAATGACAAAAATACCACATAAGCATGAAAAGATTAATACAGTGGTGAATAATGCTCTAATTTACTACAGTGATAAATAAATTTTATTGAATTTCAAATTCGGTATTCCGTTTCAAAATAGTTAATTTTATTGAATTTTATTGAAATTTTATATACCATTAACGTTTGGAATCTTAAGCTTTAAGAAGAAGTAACTTATTATCTTGATAATTAATTAATTACAACCAAAGGAAGTGAGTGTAGTTAATAAGATATTTATGTATTAAAAAGTGAGAGGGAAAAAAAGTGTAAACGAGAAGCTAAATCGTTTCGAATTAATGAAATATTTTAACATGATTTATTATTATATATATGTTACTAAACATAACCCACTATATATTACATTTTCTCACAATTTTATGAAAAATGATACATTATTAATTATAAAACTTAATAATCGAATTTTTTATTTTATATGGTTTCTATATTTTTTAAACGTGATAATTTCCTATTAATAATTTTAATATTCTAACATACAAAAGTAAGATAATATCTTCCGCAAAAGGATAAATTCATACATATAGTAATTAACTCTTTTTGTACAGAACATAGATAGTACTTATTAAATAATTTTATTAGCTAATAATTACACAATAAGTAGAAAGTGATAAGTTACAGTATTGTATTAAATACTATAACTCGACATTTAAATAATTTTAGATTTTATTAGATATATATTTAATGTTATTATAAATTAAACCTTTAATTTTACAATCATCTGTTACATTTTATTTTCTCACCACAATCATATTTATTTCATTAATTATATTGTGTAAAAGACTTCAAGATATTATTTTTTAACAATGAAAAAAAATTGCATTTCAAATATTCTTTTGAAGGTGTTTCAAAAATATAAAATAGATCAGTTCCACCAACTCAAAAATATCTCATTCCAGTATATTTTAAATGCTTTTTCCCACCTTATACTTTGATTATATGTGTAAATTTTTATGTTAATATATAAATTATCTTAATAAATATTTTTTTGGTAATTTTCACATTGATTATGTTCTTGATTGCATGATATATATCATTATTAATTTTTTTACAAAAATAGTATACTTCATTTTTGTCTCTCGTAGACATTCTTTTAACTATGAAGGAATTGAAAGGATGTTGGAAGCTTGGAACAAAAAGATAATTTAACAAACAAATCAAATTATCTGATTTTATTATTTTAGATATTAATGTGTGTATTAGTTTTAAATTTAATATATCTTTTAACATATATTTATTTATATAAATTATTCTTTTCGTTTTTAAATTTAAAAATTAACATAGTTTGAAGCAACCCTTATAATAGTTTTACATAAATGAAATACCTTTTTAGAAAGTAAAATGTGTACACTAAAAAAATAGATCCATTTTATATATAGTTATTTATATGTACATAGACAAGTTAATCCACTTATGTATTAACATGTTAGTGATAGCATTGATTAAATAATGTTGGAATATTTGGGGCAAAAAGTTCCCAACTATATTAGTCATTCCTTGATGATGATTGTTAGAGAAAAGAAAAAGGGGTGCAAAAATGGTTACAATTGAGGGAATGACTAAACATGCAAACTCTAATTTTGTAAGCAAGAGTGAAGTTAGAGGGTGAAGCATTATTGGTGAAATGAAAATAAAAGAGAAAAGAAAATGTGGTTTGATGAAAGAAAAGAAGAGAAAGTAGTGTGGTAATGATTAAATTGTAAGGTTATTGTTTAGAGAGAGTAGATGTTGGATATAGTGGGAACAATAGATGGAGTTTCCTTCCAATGAAAGGGAATTAAGATAGGTGGATACCATCACTCATCCGCATTATACCTTCTTCTACTGTCCAATGAAATCAAGGACTTCAATCTAACACCATCATAAGGGTTAACTCATATTTATTACAACCGTACTATATTTGGTTTCTTTTCTGCAATGCAAATATCAAGATGGTAAGAAAATTATAACTCATTCTGTCTTTTTGGTTTAGATTAAAAAATACATTTGTAGAAGTAATAAACAGAGAAAATATCAAGAATTTTTACTGTGAGAATTCTCAACTTGAAAACTGAAACTCACATACTTAATCTAGAGGATTTAATCTAGAAAATATCTTCATCATAGAAATATGATTACAATATTTGTTTTTCTCGCTTGAAGATACCACTTAATCTCAAGTCAACTCCATAAAACCGGCTCATGAGGATGAGGTTTGCATTCACTTATATACAATGAAAGGCGGCTCTAATCTCTAGTTGATGTGAGATCCCCAACACACCCCCCTCACGCCGAGACTGCCAACTCGTGCGTAGGACTATATATTATGGGTGATTCGATAGCGGCCCAATAGCGGGTGGCACGATAGGCCCAACAAATACTCGCTAGGATAGGCTCGAAATGGCTTTAAGCCTAACTCAACCCCATAAAAACGGCTCATAGGGTTGAGGTTTGCACACACTTATATACAATGAAAGACTCTAATCTCTAGTCGATGTGAAATCCCCAACAATCTATTATCTCATTTCTCTATATGTTGTTTTTCTTTCTTGTTTTCATTTATCTTCCTTGCAAGTGTCTATTTTGTATCTACAACAAAGAGGGAGAATTAATTGTGATTTTCTTAACAAGATGAAAACTATGAAAACTATAAGGTGGTGTGGTATTATAGAGGATTTGAAGAGCAATGAGGAGAGTTGGGACTTTGTGGTTTTGTACTTGCAATGCATGAATGAGACCATTCTAAAGTAGGTGAAGGTGTAAGAGGGCCAATCACAGAAAATGCCGAAACCCGCAAACCACGCTGCTGAATGCCTGCCAACACACTTCCACTGTTTAGGACAAAAGGGCAAAAAAAGTGTTAAAACAAACAGACAAACCATGATTCCACAATCCACACACCTATTCTAACGCCAATAACATCTATCAAAACATTCTAAAGGCCACACCAAAACAAACCAACTTCTTTTTCACTTTTACTTCAATCTTCTCTGTGTGGGTGAAAATTCATTATCATCTCTATAGTAAGTATCTTTATAATAATTGTTTTATGGCCTAAGTGCCATGAGTAGTTGGTCTGACGACAATGGTTCAGCAGATCCAAAAATGCATTTTTTACAGTTTAGGATGAATGAGGAAAGCAAAGAGGTTAATTGGATATGATATTACGTGTGGATTATATTTATCGAGTAATTATGGAAACAAATAAATAAGAAGATTTTTAAGAATGGACGTTGTTGATTTTGGCTTAATTCAAGTCTCACATCGGTGGGTTCATTATTTGGGAAAGAGGTTTGAGGGTTATAAATTAAACTCCCCTCCTTCATTGTTATATATCCCAATTTGTAATATCTTCTCCCATAATAATAAGTGAGTTGTTTTTGTTGTGCTTGGAGATTAGGCTAAATTGGTCGAACTCTTGTCGGGTAGTTCTGTTAGGGTTCTGTTTTAGTGGGAAAATTACCCGTTTTTTCCAACATAAACTATATCGAATGCACGTTTAGCATGTTTTTCTTACTTTGATTGGTGTCTAAAATCTTTAATTGTTTTGTTCTATATTTAGCGATTATGGTACTTGATAATTTATCGTTCCTTGTGAGATCGATATTCGTTCTTAGGAACAATTATTACTTCTGACAAACGCACAATATACTTGCTGAAAAAAAGTTATCAGTACAATTGGGGTGACCAAGATTTTTTAATGTTAGAAGTGGTATTTTTTTTTTTGTATCCTTATGTATAGGGTTGACGCTGTGGCTTTTGTGCTGCATAATCTCTTTCAAACTATCAAAGTAAATTTGAAGTTAGAAAACATATTTTTTATAAAGATTGAGGTATTCATTATTTATTTATTTTGATGGATAAAAAAAAGTTAGAAGCAGTTGAATAAGAAAAAAAGTAGTGGCATGAGAGTTACGTAAAATGAATAAGAGTGAATGAGTGTTAAAGTGGATGTAATGTGGGAGAATATTTATGGCATTACCCGATTGACATAAATAGTATAGATGGCACTAAAGGTATTTCGTACACGCCTACGATGACCGTGTCTGAACAATCTGATGCAACATTTTTTCACTCAGGAATTACTCATGCACAACTACTCACTGCTGTTAAGTTTTCTCCTTTTTCAGTGCATAAGGTTACTATCACTCACTTCACCAATGCTAACAACTTATTCTTAAATTTCAATCTGCCCCATTTAATTTAAACTACCTTCTCCACTCTTTCGCTTTTAACACTCAAAAAAACACAAATAACCAAAATCTGATACTGTAAATAACCAAAATATATTAATAATAGTTCATAATTAATTAATACTCTGCATTTCTTTCCCTTCCAGTGTACGGATTAGTTACACTACTATTATTGTACATTTAAGAAGTCATTTGATATTTACTATGGGTGGCGCAAAAACAAATGAAGGGCTACTCTAACTTCATATCTTCTTCTCTCACTTTCATAGATTTTCGTATTTTCTAAAATGCTCCTCTGTAAGATTCTGGATTACATGGAAGTCATTTTTCAAATTTGTAATTAGCTTCCAGATTATATAATTCGAAAGTCTTTTTTCATATGCATGATTACTTTCTGGATTACATAATTCAGAAGTTTTTTTTAACTTCCGAATTATGTAATCCGGAAGTCTTTTTTCAAATGCGTTTCTGGATTACATAATCCAAAAACTATTCCATGGGGTGGCGGAAGAAGGATAAAATTATATTTTCATGTTGTGTATGGAGGTGCCAGAGGAAGATATGGAGGTGCAGAAAGAAACAGTCTGAACCAAGACAGTATGATCCAAGGATGTTTCTCCCTGCACCCAAAAAACTTTCTTCCTACACCCCCATCATTTTCGAAGAAGACTACTTTACTTCTTTTAAAAATGACTTTAAGATTGTTCTTTTCGAAATATTTCTACAATGTATTTTCTGGAACTCATTTTATTAATTTTGGATTTACCAATCCAGAAATCAAAAAATGTATTCCCAAAAAAATATTCTAGAATGATTTTTTGTCTTCTGATTTTCTATTCCGAAAACACTATCTACTTATGGAATCCCTATTCTGAAATACTTTTTGCTTATAGAACTCTTGTTTCGAAATCACATAAAACTGTGAAAGGGTAATTTTGGTATTTTAAAGAGTACAGTAAGAAAAATGTAGGGTGCAAGAAGAAACTCCCATGATCCAATCAACCTCAAGAAAATGCTCCAAGGAAATGATTTTTGGTTCAAAAGAATATCTCTCAAAAGAGTTTGGTATATATCTCAATTTGATTTCAAAAGTCCTTTCTAAAACATCACCTTTTTTTTTATAAGAAACTGTTTTATCATTCATTAGTAGAATGTGATAAAGAGATTGAATTATGACAGTTAAAAAGATGCCACAAAATAATATCAAAAATTCATTTAAATTTAAGATTTAGGATTTAAAATTTAAGTTGATAACAATTCAACTCAAACTAATATTCATGACATAATCCTATCTTTATTTAGAATAAGAGATTTTACACCTTTCATTTTCCCCACTAAATATTTGTGGATAAGATTGAATAATTTGTCTAAACAAAATATTCACGTAAACATGTTTCTTACTGAAACACTTTAATTAGTATGATGAGTGAAAAAAAAAATACACATCAATGAAAAAAAATACTGTTTATCTTTTTTATGTCATTTTCTATTGTTGTTGTCGTGTCGGTTAAAACTATTTTGAGTCAATTTTAATAGGTAATTTCATCAGTTAAAATTTAATATTTTAAAAATATTACATAAACTTAAATCTCAAAACATAACAATTTTAATTATTATTTTAGTTATTAATAATGTATGAATCTAATATGATAATATCTTTTTTATGCTTAACAACAATAAAATTACTAATTCCTTAATTTAAATATAAAGATCAGATTCAAAGCAGAGCCATGTTTATTTATACTATTAACTTCAATTTCAACCTCTTCTTATCATCTTAAATGGCTGAATTCATCTCTCTCACCGCTTCATCGCAGATACAAGCCATGCTTGTTACAGTGAGAACTAAAAAAGAGAACTAAAACACACATAACAACGTTCAATCCTGTTTGATAAAGGAAACAATTCGGTGAAGAAGAAGCTTAGCATTCTCACAGCTTGGATTCAACAGATGAAACACATGGTTCTCCTCCTTCGTCTCCAACACCTCCACAGATCCACACCAACCACTCTTATCCAGCAATTCTTTGTAGTACCAGCCCCTGTCCTTCAGCAAATCCTTCTCAGCCACAAAAACAAGCACCCTCTCACAACCAAGCTTCCCCAGATTCGGATCCTTACCCGGGTTGATAAACGGGTCGTCGGATCCACTCGTACTTGGGCATGAAAACCGCCACAGCTGTAGCACCTTCGCCGCGTCTTCCGGCCGCTTCGCCTCACACTCGAGGGCTTCCTCTCCCCAAAAATAAGGATGCGCCAAAGCAATCCCTGCAACCTTCACCCCAGGCAGCCCTTCCGATCCGACCCGAATGCCCAAATAGCTTGCGATGTTGGCTCCGGCACTGTCCCCGGATAAGAACAGTTTTCCCAGATCTGCGTGGTCGTTCAGCCACTCCTCAGGGCCGTTTCCAGCGGCATGGGAAGCGACCCATTTGAGAGCAGCCCAGGAATCGTGGTGGGCGACGGGAACCGGGTGCTCCGGTGCTCTCCTGTAGTGCACAGAGACGCCTATTACATTAGCCTCTGAAACAAGGGTGTTGAGGAGGTTATGGTAGGTGGGAGAAAACGGCGTTTCGATTATGAAGGCGCCGCCGTGGAAGTAAACAAGGAGAGGTAGCTTTTGCGGCGGAGGGTAAGTGGTTTTGGGAATGTAAAGCCTAGCGGATATGCCATGTTCTTCGGAGATTACGACGTCTTTTGATTCTACGTTGGTTTCAGGATGAAGCTCCGGAGGAAGAACTTGGACACCCTCTAGCCTCTCTATGCGACCGTTTTTGTAGACTTTGAGGATGGGAGGGATCTCATAGGCCACTTCAGTGTCTGTGGAGGGTGAGTTATCCATGGTGGTAGATGAGTGTAAAGGTTTGATTTTGGGTGAAAATGGTTTGGGAGGAAGTGGTAGTGGTTGATGACGATGGTGAAGATATTTGAGTGGTTGTGGTTGGTATCCACACAAGCTTCGCCACCTTATCATAGTCTTCTCAATAATTAACAATCCCATACTCACAAATCAATTCTTATAAAAATATATACTTCACAGTACATTATAATAATATAATAATATTTAAAAATAAATTAAATATAATTAAAATATTATTTTATTAGTTTGTGAAATGAATGTTATTAACGTATAAAAGGGCAAGGAAAATATTGACCAATACAAACGCACGGTCCTACGTAAGGAGCATTCACACAATTCAACTCAACCAAATTATATTATATATTGTAAATTGAATTTTAATTAATCGAGTTAAAATATTATATTAAATTCGATCAATCTATTGGCTTTGTTTGGTTGGGGTTTTAGTTTGGTTGGTAGCAGGTAAGGAAAGTTAGAAAATTTGAAATGAAAGTTTCTAAGATAATTTGATTAATGTAATTTAAATATATAAAAAAATGTATAATTTATATTAATAATAATTGAAATAATACGTGGTTTTAAAAAAAATGATTAATAAACTAGAAATAAGAAGTAATAGAATAGTATCAATTTTTTGCATGTATAAAGGAGCAGAGTTCATAATTAAGCACGTGAATTGACGAAGAATACGATGGTGATGACATAAAAGAAAATGGAAAGTGAAAATTATTCTAGTAAGTGCGAGTAAAACAAGGATGGCAACAACAAGTTTGGCTGGAAATTCAGAAACCTTAACTAAGTGTGGTTGATGAAGGAAGCAATTTGATCGAGCAAGGAAACAGCGTTGTCACAATCTGGATTGAACAAATGAAAAACGTGACCTTCTCCATTCGCCTCCAGAACCTCTGCAACACCTTCCCACTCACTCTTCTCCAGCAACTCCTTGTAATGCCAACCCCTATCCTTCAGAAAATCCTTCTCAGCAACGCAAACCAGCACTCTCTTGCAACCCAGCTTCCCCAGATCCGGATCCTTAGCCGGGTTCAACAACGGGTCGTCGGATCCTGTGGAGGCTGGGCTAGTAAAACGCCACAAATTCTCCACGATGGGAACATGCTCCTGGGCCTCAGAGCCAATTCGCTCCACGCCCCAAAAGTAAGGATGCACCAGCACAATCCCTTGCAGGTTCATACCCGGAAGCCCATGGATTCCGATCCGCAGAGCCATGTGGTGTGAGATGTTCGCTCCCGCACTGTCCCCGCCGCAGAAAACCTTCCCGAAATCAGCGTGGCGGTTCAGCCACTCTTCAGGGCCGTTTCCGTCGAAATGGGACACCACCCATTTGAGCGAGGTCCATGAATCTTCGTGAGCAATTGGAACGGGGTGCTCTGGGGCTCTTCTGTAATGAACAGAGACAGCAACGATGTTGGCCTTGGAAACAAGTGAGTTGATGAATTTGTGGTAAGGAGGAGAGTATGGTGTTTCTATGCAGAATCCCCCACCGTGGAAGTAGACTAGGAGGGGGAGCTTCTGGGTTTGATCGGTGAGTTTGGGAATGAAGATCCTGGCTGATACGTCGTCGTCTTTTGAGATTACCACGTCTTTGGATTCCACATTTGTAGCGGGATCGAGACACGGCGGAACGATGTCGTTCCCGGTGACTCTCTCGATGTGACCATCTTTGTAGATTTTGACAAAGGGTGATAAATCCATGGCTACTTCGGTAGAGAGGGAAGCCATGGCTGAAGCAAGGTGATACTGAAGAAAGTGAAGGTATGGTTGTGTTATATAGAGAAGAGAAGAGGAGTAGGTATAATATAATGGACTTCAGTGTAGACAATAAATTCCTACTGAATACGATCATATAAAGTCTGAACCCATTTTCCACTCCTTCAACGAATCTTTGTAGACCAATAAGGAATCATGTATGAGTAATTCAAATATGGATATTTTACACGGTGTAATTTCATTTCTTATTTTCTGAAATCGACAATAAAATATTATTTCAGAAGAAGAATATTTAAAAATTAAATTAAATTTTATTAATTATAAAATAATCTATTTCTGTTATTGAAAAATTAAAACTTATTTTCATTTCAAATCATTCAATTAAAAAAAAATTTAAAAAAAAATTTAAGTATAAACATTGTTATAAGACTTCATTAAAAATAATTAAAAATTTATTTTAAATCTATTTTTCTTTCTGTGTACTTGAAAGTCTTCTAATATACTAGCATCCAATTCAAAAAAATGACATGAAAACAAATACACCACCATATTAAACATATCCAATTAAAAAACATATTTTTTTAGGGAATATTTCATTGAAATATCTTCTTTGTATTATTTTTTATTAAACTCAAATATTTTTTAGTACACTAAATTTAATATTTTCAAAATAAAATAAATATCTTAATACAATAATGTATGAGTTGGATATATTTTTTTTACAAAAGGAAAAATAATTATTTTTTTATTTATACGAATTTGTGGATAAACCCGCCTGTCGAGCTGTTGGCTTACGCAAACTACAAATTATGCGAAACATACCTAAATTGATTAGTAAGATAGATTAGTGAGTCTATCACATATTTTTTTTTTTTAGCAAACCTATCCGCATTATCATTTCTACTTATTAAATGTTAAAAAAATTATAAATGCATAAAACTTTTTTTTTTTTTTTGAAATAAGGGTTTAACATTGAAGAACCGTTTGACTAGCAAAATCTTAGAGTTTGAAACATTCTTAATAGTGAGTCAATCTTCCGATATTTCTCTCTAGCTCTCTCCTATGTGATTAATCTAATGGTTGAAAAGAGAAGTACAAAATGTGAGTCGCTTTGAAGCATGAAAGAATTTGGAATGACATGCAGAAAAAAATTCAGAGAGGCCATTCATAATGATGCATGAGGAAGAAGGGAAGTGGAAAGGGAAAGTTGAATGGGTTTTTTGTGCTTACCATTCATGAAGGGAAGAAGATTTTTTCTAATATTTTTAAATAAACTTTACATACCCAAATAAATAATAATAATAATAATGTAAAGTCTTATTAATACTAATAATATAAATATTAAATTAATAATAATAAAAGATGCAAATAAAATAATTTTAATAAATAATAATATTAATTATTTTTATTTTATTTTATTTATATTAAATATTAATAATTTTATTAATAATATATATATATAATTATTTATAAAAAAAAATTATATAATAATAAATAATATTAATCATCTAAAATACTTAATTAATTTTTTATATATTAAATGAATTTATAAAATTTATTTTTTTTCAATCACACTCATTATGTTATTTATAATTTTTTTTAAAAAAAATGTAAGGAACTTGTATTTTTTATATTTTATATTTTATTATTTAAATATTTTAAAAATAAAGATAAATTTGTAAATTTACATTTTTAAACATTAAAAAAGAAAAAGAATTTATCACAACCATCTCATCACTTACCAACTTCAATAAACCAACTTCAAGAATCGTTGTGCAAACAAAACAGAGTTTTCAAAGTTTAGATTTTATACTTTTTTGGATTTTAATGTTCAATCGTTGAAATTAAGGAGTGGTGTTTATTTGATTTTAAAGCATATGATCTAATAAATGGTAATATTGAAATCTGTCGGAAAACTTATCAATAATTTCTTACTTAAATTGTTGTTAGAATATAATTTTATCTTGTGAATGATTAAGTTACTTTAGGAGAATTTATATTCCAGATATACGAGTAACTTCTTTTTTTTTTCAATTATAAAGTTGTGTATGATATTTCTATATTTTTTTTAAAAGCAAAAGTATTGTAGGAGAAATTTCATTTTAATTTTTTTAAATTAAATTGTACATGACAAACATATTTTTTTTAATTAAAGTCATGAATGGTAAATTTAATTTTTATTTTTTAATATTGAAGTAATGGATCTTATAATTATAGTAAATATTATAATTGTTAATTATAATTATAAATATTAGTTATAATATTAATATTATAATTAATTACAAAACTGCAATTTTAGCTGCGTTGGATGCTTTATTAGTTGTAGGGATTACTTTATTCATCCCGTCATATTATAATAAATAAATAAAATTATAAAAGTTTTTATATATTAAACTAATATTTCAGTTAACAATAATTATTTGTCATCATATAAAAAAAAAGTATTATTGAAAAAAAAATAAAAAATATGAAAGAATTAGATCATAAAAAATATACATAGATGGACTATACATATTTATAAAGAATTTAAAGAATAAACTAGATGAAAATCTATTATACCAATAAAATAATTATTTATAAATAAATCTTAAATTAAAATATTATAATTAATATTTATCATAAATATTAATTATAATTATAAATATTATAGTAATGATAATTATAAATATTATATTAATGATAATTATAATAGTTATATTAGTTAATATTAATTATAATATTTATCACAATTATAAGATTCAGTTTTAATATAAATAAAAATATTAATTATAATATATTTTTTAATTTTTATATCTTTTTATATAAAAAATATTTTCTGTGAAAAAAAGTAATGTTAAAATTGGATTTAGTCTCTGAATTTTTGTGATGACTCGGCTACAAATATGAATGTTATAATATTATAATATACTTTACTATCTAAATTTGTTGGTAAAAAAAAATAACAAGATAAAAACTCATTACAATCATTTTATATCGAGTAATAAATTATTCTCAATTTCAATGAATAACTAACTTATAAATAAATATTATAGTTAATGATAGAAGAAATTTTAGTAACTCGAGAAGCTATTAAAATCATTTATGTAGACCAATAAAACATGTTGAACAAGTAATTTAAATATGGATATTTTCCAACACTGTATCTATATTTCTTATTTTTTTAATTAGAAAAAAAATTCCAAAAATTGACAAGTTCTGTAATTAGATAAGATTACGATGTTGATGTTAGTGAAATTTGATATAATTAAAGTTATACATAAAAAATATAAATGTTCAGTTTAATATAAAAATTAATATGTGATAAATATTACTTGACCTATTTTTGGAATAATTTTTTTTGTCCATTTTAAGAAATATTAAATAAAATTATATTATTTGTGGAAAAAAACCTTCAAATATTAATTAAGTAATTAATTATTAATTAAATTCTTTTAAAACATAATTAATAATATATGATAAATTTGTATAAGATGATAATACATTTATTGATTCTTTATTTTCTTTTAATTTTAGTTTACTTATTAAATGTTAAAACGTTTATAAATACATGATGATATTGAAAGTTTATTTATCAATAAGTGTTTAACTGTGTTGATACTAAAATTCGACAATAGTAACACTATCAAATGTTTATATGTGTTTCATGAAACATTAAGTTTATTTCTTTTTAAGCAATATAACATATAATTATTTTTTTAAGGTAAATTCCTCTTTAGCCGTAAGAAACAACTTGATTTCTAAATTTGAAAAGATTTAACTCATATTCAAAGAACAAAACTTAATAAAAAGTAATTTTATTTTAATAATATATTTAATAATAATTGTATTAAAAAATACTAAATATATAATTAAAATATTAATATAAGTAATTATTTATTTATTATAGTAGTCAAGATATCAATTCATCCCATCTTTTTCTCTATCTCTCTCTTATGTGATTAATCTAATGGCTGAGATTAAAATTAAAAGATAAGTATTTGGAATATATGCAGAAAAAAGTTCACAGAAAAGTCGCCGTGAAAACGCCGCATAACATTTTCAAACAAAACAGCGTTTTCAAGTTTAGATTTTATCGCTTTTATGGATTTTAACGTTCACTCGTTAAAATCGAGGAGTGCCGTTTATTTGATTTTAAAACATATAATATAATAAATGGTAATATTGAAATTTGTGGGAAAACTTATCATTAATTTCTTACTTAAATTATTTTTTGAATATAATTTTATTTTGTGAATGATTAAGTTACGTTAGGATAACTTGTATTTCAGAAATACGAGTTAAACTATTTTTTTCAATGATAAATTTTGTATGATATTTTTATTTTTTTAAAATCAAAAGTCTTGTAGGAGAAATTTCATTCATATTTTTTAAATTAAAATTGTATATGACACATATTTTTTTTTAACTAAAGTCATGAATGGTAAATTTAATTTTTATTTTTTAAAATTGACGTAATGGATCTTATAATTATAGTAAATATTATAATTAATATTTATAATTAAAATTAATTATAAATATTAATTATAATATTAATTATAATATTAGTTATAATATTAATATTATAATTAATTACATTGTACAACTGCAATTTTAACTGCGTTGGCTGCTTTATTAGTTGTTGCCACTACCTTATTCATCCCGTCATATTATAATTCATATAAATGCGAATATTTATTCATAAATATTAATTATAATTTTAAATATTATATTAATAGTAATTATAAATATTATATTAATTTTAATATTTATTTTAATTCTAAATATTAATTATAATTATAAGTTTCATTTTAATATAAATAAAAATATTAATTATAATTTTTTAAATCTTTTTTATATAAAAAAAATCATTTTATGTAAGAAAATAAAGTTAAAATTGGATTTAGTCCTTAAATTTTCATTTTGATGTCTATAATAATTTATCGTTGACATGAATGTTATAATATTATAATATAATCCATCTTTAAACTTTATTTGTCACGTAAAAAAATATCAACGTTGTCTCCGGTCAAATACTCATTTCAATCATTTTCATATTACAAGTATGACGAAGGTTTAAAGTTTGAATCAGAGATGAAAATCAATTATGTGTTATATTACGAGGACGAAAAATATATTTAATCCTTAAATATAATAAATCCCTAATTATTTTGACATACTAAGGTTGAGAAATAGATTATCCTCCATTTGGATGGATAACTAACTTATAGATGAATGATAGAGCTAACAACACTTGAATAGAGCAAAATCCTAGTAACCATGACAAAGGTATTAAAGTAATCTATGTTGGGTTTTAGTAAACCTTTCGTAACTAATCTTCCCTTATACTTTTATATAGATCCATCATGGTGTTATCTTTTCTTAAAGATCCACTCATAGCCAATGAGTTTTGCTCGTTTAGAAAAATCTACTATTTTTTCTTAATGTAATCAATTTCAAGCCTAATGTTCTTATCCCAATGTTTTGCTTTAAGAGCACTCATAGCTTGTAAAAAATTTGTTGAATTATTTTCAATTAGATAAGTGTAAAAATCATCTTTAAATAAAGTTTCCTTTATTTTTTTTTTACTTCTTCTCAAGCCCTCACCACGGCATCACTAACAATGTCTATAAGTTGTTCAGATGTATCAATAATCTTTAAAGGAAAAACATGTTAAAAAAACTTAACATATTTTGTCTCTACATACTATAACGTTCAATTATATCACTTTTAACAACAAAAAACTTATAGGTAACACTATCTTTCACATAACATAAGAATATAAAATTAGAAGTTAGGTTGATAACTTTTCACAATTCATAAATTTTGTCATGTGGTATATTATTTTGTAAAAAATATGTTGTGAGAATCACTTCTCCCCAAAAATTATTAAGAACACTAAAACTATTAAGTATAACATGAATATTTTTATAATAATTTTATTTTTTTCTCTTAATTACTTTATTAGATTCAAGTGAATATAGCCAAATTATTTTGTGAATAATACATTTTTTAACACAAAAATCAATAAATAAAACAGTACAACACCTTTATATTTTTTTATTTAGTTAATTGTCTTTTTTTGTTTTATAAGTTAAAACCCATCAAATGTTTCATTTTTATTTTTATTAATTATTCTTTAGAGTATCTAGAATAATCATTACAGAGTAATTTTTTTCACTTTACACTATTTCTTTTATATAACAAAAATCATATTTTCAAGGTTTAGTTATTTAGAGGAGGAGAAAATAATATTATATATATATATATATTCAATTTTGTCTATATAAAATTTCAATTTAAAATAAAAAATAAAAAATAAAAGTTCAAAAGAAAAAACAAAAAGTTGCTCACGTCAGACAAAACTTCTTCAAGGCAGAAAAAAAAAGTTTTGCATATGTTTATAAACGCTGATAAAAAAAACATATGTTTATAAACACAATTTACTTATTTATAATCAAATTCAAATTAATCTGTTCTAATAATTTATAGAAATTAGAATAGGATAATAAAGTTTTTGAAATGTGCCAAATGATGCTTTTTAGGCAAAGAGTGAATAAGAGTAGTTATATAAAACAGAATAATATGAGTCATCATGTTCATATTATAGAAAAATCTAAATCCCTTTACTAAATGAAGAATTAAAATTCACGAGGAATGAGGTTGCTAGAAACGATACGTATGATCAATTTTAACACATTTTTCTTAGATGATACATAAGAGGATGACAACAATGAATCTTGATGTAGAAATTAAATAAATATTTTTTTAAATAGAATAGAAAAAACTTAAACTATATAAGTATATATTTCTTAAAAAATTACTTTAAGTGTAATCGTGTCTTTTACTCTACACATTCATTAATGTAATGTTTCCTTAAGAGACGGGAGAAGCACGTAAAGTCACAAAAGTTAAGAATAATATAATATTAAAATTATAAAAATAATATTAAAACAAGAAATAAATTTATTTTAATTTTAATTTTAATTTTAACTCCTGAATCAACTGCAACCAGTTTTAACAACGGTTTATAATAATATAATGATATTTTAATCTAAAAAATAATTAAAATAATAATTTATTAAAGTGTGAAGTGTATATTTTTGCTACTCACAGTGTTGATATATCAACTTCTCTTGAATAAGAAAATAACAAAATCTCTTCATTACCCATTATAATAATAACACTTCAATTTTGAGATTTGCTACAACTATTTATAAGAGATTAAATTATTTTAACGGGAGAATATATCTTATGAATAATTATTAGGTTATTAAGAATAAAAATATTATAAAAAATATATTTTATTTATCAGCTTGTATTAATGTTATCATTTTACTATTGATTTGAGTGAATATTTATTGTAGGTACTTCATTAGTTACTTCAGACAGTTAAGACTTTTGTGACTATAAAAGTATTGTTCAAATTTTAAGTACCCTGAGCTTCTATAGTGGAATTTGATAAAGCTTTTCTTTAGGTATTTTCATTTCTACTATAAACATATATATGAATACTAACTTAGAGAACAAGTAGACGAGTGTATGATAGAAAAAAAATGTATAATAATAAACTAGTTAGTTAAAAAATTTATAATTAAGATTAAATATCAATTAATAATTAATAATTTTTTGTTTTTTAAATTATTTTATTATAATGATAAGTAATGATAGTATAGTACGTGTACCAATCGGTCCGTACGACCGAATTAAAGTCCAGCGTTTGGTCCAGGTTGATCGAGACCATCACATCCAAGCAGGTGAACTAATCAAAGGTTAAACATTAAATGGTGCATTCTTAAGTACATATTAAATCCTTAATCATGTCCAATAATCAAGGACCTACAATATTATATAAATAAACACAAATTCCAAAGGATCATGTACGCAATCATATAGTACTAAATATTGAGTGTTGAGTGCTGAAGTTTGACTTGAACGTCATAGTGTCTTTTGCACGTACCATGCAAGTCCCGAAGTTCACGGAAATGAAGAGTGGAAAAACAAGAGTTGCAGGAGTTCGTTCAAGAGAAAAGAGTGAGGTGCAGGCTGATCCACCGACCGAAAAGTGGTTTAATAGTTCTCTTAGTTCCAATTCCGTTTAGTACATTTTCATCCTTTCATTGTAATAGTTTAAAAGTAATAAATAATTAAATTTAAAATAAAATTAAGAATAATTAAAATATTAATATTGTAACAAAAATTACAAATAATTAATCTAGATAAAATCATAAGACTAACAATTTTTCATTGTAACAGACTTGATCTATCATATTAAAAAATAGGTTTTAACTCCAACTTAACTTTAGAAAAATACTTACTTATAAATTATAAAATGTTTAATCTTAAATTTATTTGCAATGATATTGCAAACAAGGATGAAAAATTGTGTGATAATTCTGAAGTTTTTCATACGAAAGTGCACAGTGAAGTATTAAGTACTAAGAATGGTTGATAAAGGAAGCAAATCGATGGAGGAGGGAGATGGCGTTGTCAGAATCTGGATTGAACAGGTGAAAAACGTGGTTTTCTCCTTTCGCCTCCACCACCTCTGCAACACCCTCCCACCCACACTTCTCCACCAACTCCTTGTAATACCAGCCCCTATCCTTCATCAAATCATTCTCAGCAACAAAAATCACCACTCTCTTGCAACCCAGTTTCCCCAGATTCGGATCGGTACCCGGGTTGATCAACGGGTCGTCGGATCCTGTCGAGGTGGGGCTAACAAAACGCCACAAATTATCCACCATTGCCAGAAGTTCAGCCTTTTCGCTCTCACTTCCGATTCGCTCCACGCCCAAAAAGTACGGATGCACCAGAACAATTCCCTCAATGTTCAGACCCGGAAGCCCATGAGTCCCCGCCCGAATACCCATGTTGTGTACGATGTTTGCTCCCGCGCTGTCCCCGCCGCAGAAAACCTTCCCGAAATCAGCGTGGCGGTTCAGCCACTCCTCGGGGCCGTTTCCGTCGAAATGGGACGCGACCCATTTGAGCGAGGTCCATGAATCTTCGTAAGCAATGGGAACGGGGTGCTCCGGGGCTCTTCTGTAATGAACAGAGACAGCAACGATGTTGGCCTTGGAAACGATTGAGTTGAGGAATTTGTGGTAAGGAGGAGAGTATGGTGTTTCTATGCAGAACCCACCACCGTGGAAGTAGACTAGGAGAGGAAGCTTTTGGGTTTGATCGGTGAGTTTGGAAATGAATAACCTGGCTGAAACGTCGTCGTCTTTGGAGATTACGACGTCTTTGGATTCGACGTTTGTTTCGGTATCGAAACACGGCGGAACGACGTCGCAGCCTGAAACTCTCTGGACGGTACCGTCTTTGTAGACTTTGAGAAAGGGTGAGAAATCGAAGGCTACTTCGGTAGAGCTTGAATCCATGGCGGAAGAAGGAGACGGAGAAGAAAGTGGGTTAGTTTCATGTGCATGCAGAATATATCGCAAGCATTGATGGTCAACGCATTGATGGTCAACTTTGTAGGGCTATTATGTAGGTAAGGTAAGGTAAAAAATTATTTCAGTTATTTCTAAATATAAAAAATGTTGATGAGGGTGATTAATGTGTTATTGTGGTAGGTTTTTAAGAAGGTGTAGAAGATCTTAAGGTTTAAGATTTTGTATGTTGAGGTTCTTATATTGAAGATTAGTGTACCGAGTTAATTATATTGATTAAGTAATATGATATAAGTCTATTGTCAATGAATCAATATATATTTTTTAACTTTTATTATCACTTATAATTATAACTTTTACTTGTATATATTAATATTATATAAATTTAAATAACATTGAATGTTGTATGTATGGATAATAAAGTGGGATCAGTCATGTGGGATGACTCACTAAGAAAAAATGTGGAATGGACTGTCTATTTTAACCTTCTAGACCGCTTATGTCTACGTCATATAACTCACAATCTATGCGATCTAAGTGTGGGATGGGGCAAACTGACCCGATAACTCAAACATTTTAAAAATTTAGACTTTTTTTGGATCCCGTAATTACTTCTTGCACATTCTTTTTGTAGTCCCATATTATAAAAAATTCTAAAATTATTCATTCTCAATTCTATAATTTGGAAAAGAGATTTGTACATTGGATTGTACAATTTGTATAATCTGAAACATAAATTCTAACTTCCATATTCTATTTCCTAGGACATCTCAGAATTTCACCTTCCAGAATTAAATAAAAAACATCCAATGAAAATGTTAAAGGATAATTTGAGTATTTGTGTAAGAAGAAAGTGTGCAGGAAGAAACTATCCTCAATCCTTAATTCATAACACCTTCAAGAATTTTGATAATATTTTTTTTAATATTTAATAGAATTTTTTTGTCTTTCTAAAATGCATAGATTGTTTAGGTTCCAATATTTATCAAATGCTAAATGCATTAGTCAGACCTTAGTATTTTTTATAAAAATAAATAAATATAGTATTATTATTATATATATTATTTATATCACTTTTCAAATTAAAATAGTAACTATGTGTATATGTGTATTATCTTAAAAAAAATGTATATTTAATGAAGTATTTTATTAGTCAATTTATTATACGATTGAAATTCAAATTTCATTCATTATCATTATAATTGTTTACTCGTATCTTATTAGGCATTTGTTGTGAGAATAATATTGTGAGACCATTTACCTAATTCATTTAAATAAGAAAAAATATTAACTTAATAAACAAAAATAAATTTTATTCAATATTTTTATTTAATTTTTTATTAATTAAAAAAATATATTTCTTATTTGAGCCGATCAATAAAAGAACTCGTATTTTTTACACATAACATGTATTTTGCAAACCAAATGTGGGATGAATCTATGTAGGACGAGTCTATGCGTAACGATGTGACCGCATTGTCATTTCCAATTCCATGGTCAAGACAAAAATTCAAAACAATAGAAGAAAAAAATGCAACACACATTAAATGAATAACATTGTTGTAATACAACATAAGATCTTCAAGATGATAAATGTTCATTATTAAAACATCTCCACTTCTTCCATGAGCTTATCTTGCTCTTCTTAATCAACAACCTTCCCCTTTTATGATCTCCAAACATCCACTGGTCTTTCTTTATTTTTCTTAATTATTTTTTAATTGGTGTTGTGAGTTTAAAACACAATACCCTGCATAAAAAATAAAATAACATAAGCTAAAGAAAGGAGAGCAAAGAGTTCAACAAATCCAAAAAACTTTTAGGGGAGTAGCAAGACTAGGATCTCTACAAAACCAAGAAGACCATAAGAACTATTAGAAAATATAAAAGGATGTAAAAAAAATAAAAATTCCAAAGTGTATACACATTACATAATTATTTGGGATTAATCTTGTGTATTAAAGTCTTGGTTTGGTTTTTAGAATAGGTTAACCTAAGTTTGAACAACCAAAACTACAAAACTAATTTCTACTAAACCAACCTATATATTCACCTACCAAAGATTTAATTAGGAAATCAACCAAGAAAGCCTCCAACACATCTAAACCTTAAACTTTTATAACATTAGAAGCAATTTTATAATTTTTTTATTAATAATATAAATTATTTTAAATATCAATAATTAATATTCAATATAATTGTAACTATTTTTTTTAAATTAGTTATTATTTAATGATTTTATTATAATGTTGGATCAACTCTCATTTAAATATAAATATTGATTTAAATTTTATTTTTCAAAACTAATTTTATTATATTTTTTTTGTGTGTGTATGCATATTTAATATTATTATTTATTTTCAACTACAGTCTTGTTGTTATATATTCTTTTTAAATTACATTAAATTAACATAATTTTTTTAATTAATGAATCACACTATTAAAAAAACAAAAATTAAAATATATACAAAATTTATTTAAAATTGAAAATCACAATATTTTTAAATAAATAAAAAACCAAAAAAAAAGAGTTCTTAATAAAAAGGAAAAAAATTAAAATCTTAAAATCATATTCCATTGATGGTTTGAATTTTAAAATATGGTGTATTTAAAAATGGTATTATAAAACATGATTTATCGAATTTCTAAAAATTGTTAAAATTGACCCATATTTCTGTAATTATTTATGTGATATAACAGCGACAAAATATGTAAAAGTTTCCTCCGCAAGAAACACGTTTTTCGTACTATTATTAGGTCATTCACTCATCTTCCATTATTACACGCATACCCACAGTTTTTTGCATGAGATTGGAGCAAATTTTAAAAATTACAGAAAGGAATAAGTTACTATTAAAACACACCACTTTAATTTTAAAATACGATTTCTACTTTAAAATAGAATTATATTCTAACATAGAAATTATGTTTTGACACCACTTTAATTTTTTGTTCTTCTTTTATTTTTTAATGAAGTTGTAGGTTCGAAGTTCAACTTTGATTTTTAAATTTTTTTTACAGGTTTTGTAGTTGATTCATAACTTTTCTCAACGTTTTGGGCACTTTTCAAATAAAGTTATATGAAGAAATAATTATATGTAATTTTTGCAAATAATTCATGAGTATTAATGATGAAAAACTACTTTCCGTCACCAATTCTTTGATGTTGTAGCTCATATTCGTAGTCAATTTGCTTTTTCTTCAAGAGAAAAGTAAAAGCAAATGGTCAAGTTGTACCCTTATCACTTATATGTAACACAAATAACATCTATCTATTATATAATTATCAATTATATAAATTAATAATGTATTTTAACTTTTTTTAAGTAAAAAGATGTTTTTTATAATTGCTTAAAAAGTATTTGTTCCGTACTATATTTTTTTATTTTTAAAATTGTATTAGATCAGAAAAAATCGTTGATCGATATACACATTGCTACGAATAGATCCTTGTGTGAAAGTTGTGAAAAAGTTTTCCAAAGGATCAAAGTCTTCAACTCGATCCAGAAATATATAAATATAAAAATATTGTGGAAGAACATGAAGGCAAAAGCAATTAGTGTTTAAGAAGATGAAGATTTGTGTTTGAGAAGAAAGAAGAAAGAGAGTGATGATAATCTAACCAAGGAATCAGCAGCGAGAACGAATCTGCTTCAAGAATGCGACGAACTGTTGAACGAGATCCAATGAGCTTTGCTTAGAGGGATGAAGGAGATGAAAGACATGGCCCTCTCCTTCGAACTCCACCTTCTCCACCTCACCCTTCCACCCACTGTTCTTCAGTGCTTCGTAATAGCTCAAACCTCTGTCCCTCAGAAAATCGTTCTCCGACAAGAATATCAGCAACCTCGGACATGCCAGATCCGACAGCTTCGGATCCAGCGGGGCATGGATCAATGTGTCGCTTCTTCCTCCGTACGTGGGGTACAGAAACTCTATAAGCTCGTCCTTTTTATCGTTCCCGAAGAATGGGTGAAGCAGCACCATCCCTTCCAGGTTCAATCCCCCGAACCCTTCTGCGCTGCCTCGCATCGCCAGGCTGTGCGCGATGTTGCCGCCGGCGCTGTCGCCGGCGAGGAACAGTTTTTCTGGATCGGCGTGGGCGTTGAGCCAGGGCTCCGGCCCGGCGCCGGCGGCGTGGGAGGCGACCCACTGTAGGGCCTCCCAGGAGTCGTGGTAGGCGACGGGGAGGGGGTGCTCCGGGGCGAGGCGATAGTGGATGGAGGCGACGAGAACGTTGGCGGCGGCGCAGACTGCGTTGAGGTGGCCGTGGTAGGAGGGGTTGAAGGGGGTGCAGACGCAGAAGGCGCCGCCGTGGATGTAGAAGAGAATAGGGAGTTTCTGGGAGGAGGAGGCGGCGGTGGGAGGGAGGTAGAGGCGGGCGGCGACGGTGGTTTGGGGGTTTATGGTGACGTCTTTGGATTGCACGGCGGTGGTGGGGTCAGTTCCCGGAGGAGTGGTTTCGTTGCCGAGGAGACGCTCGACGCGGCCGTCTTTGTAGGCGCGGAAGACGCCGGGGAACTCGCGTAGAAGTTCGTCGGTGTTTGGTTCCATTGCCGTGATGAGAAAAGATGGAATGAGAAAAAGTGTGAAAAAGTTTGAGAAAACGTTAATGAAGGAAAGAAAAACAGAGGAAACGGTTGATGGGCAGAGACAGTATCATAATGAACGGTTTAACTGCTTCCTCAAATTTACACCAATCCATAATATCTTTGTCTCCCTTACGTGCCCCCTCTGCACTTTAATAACTACTTACAATTCACTATCCCATTATCGTAAATCATACTTTACTTCCTAATTATTTTCTAATTTAACAATCTTTTTAGGTACTTCCATTATTTTATTTTCAAAATAAATCTATTTTGAAGAAAGTATTCAAATAACATTTTCTCTACTTTAATTATTAAAACTTATAAGTAGTTATTACAGTGTATTTGGCACACATGGCATTGAACCACCTCCTACCCTTCTTAAAGTCAACTTTATGGAACCGACTTTCAAACAATGTGACTTGTTTCAAAGAAATATTAACTTTTAGTAATTTATTAGACACTTTACCCATTTTAATAAAATTGGAAAAAACTGTAGCAATTTGGTGAAGAAACCAAAACTAAAAATCATATTGATTAATGTTTATTTTGTTTACCTGTATGATATCAGGACCTGAGTAATATTGATCAACGTCAATACACAATGAATGTCGTGTCTCCAGCTGTCCAATTCTTCAAGTCTTTCTTCCTTTTCACGTGCGTTCGTTTGGTGGGATACCTGTGATTGCATTCCGACGCTCAAGTCCGTGTTAGTGTTTAGTTAGATTTCTCTGATATTATGAAAACGTACATTTCCCCTTTTCAGAAGTTCCTGGGTCGTGCCGGGTGATTTTCTGATATTAAGGGAATGTTCTACTGAATGTCTTTGATTAATTCAATGAAAGTTACAACTGTTTATTTTTCACTCACGTATAACCATGTTTATTTATTTATTTAATGTGAAAATCTCGATATTACGGTGCCGACCCGTGCATTTTCAATTTTTAAGTTTGTCTAATGATCTTCCTCTTCCAACTATAATCTTTTATATTCAAATATATTCAACTTTTGTTATTTACGTAATAACTATTGTCCCTATTTTCTTGTTGGACAAATATTATTTCTCTTTGGTCCCATTAGTCTCAAACTTTGGCTCATCCAACTTTAGCATTAGATATGTGAGATACACATTATCTGTAAAAGTTTTTGCGCAATTATAATGCTTAATAATGTGTTTATCCTAAAGTTCTAACAAAGCAAAAAAACTTTTGAGATGTTAATAAGAGATATCTCATCAATGTTAAAAAATTACTCATACTTGTAGTTTCATTGACTATATTTTAAAATCATTATTTTTTAATATTTTTTTCTTTTATAATTTATTATTGCAATTTTAAAGATGATAAATAATTACATTTGTAATCAAATAAATTTATTAGCATTTTTATACTATTTAATTTAAAAATAACTTATTAGCTTTTTGTTAATAAAGCAAATTTATAGCCACTGAATTTGAGATAAAGCAAGAAATATTCTTTCATTTATCATTCTTCTTTTTCAATCTCTTTTTATTTGATAATTTGAAAACATTTGAATGGCCGACCATATAAACGAACTAGCTGTCTTTTGGAAAAAAATTAGCACTCACGTCATTTCAATAATAAGAATGCTAATCTCGATTAAAGAGAGACACTTTTTTTTTTCATCCTTATCCTTACATTTTTCTTCTTGCACCCCCCACAATCTTACGCAAAAACTAAATTGTCTTTGTTAATTTTTAAAATTTCAAAAATGCTCCTAATAGAATAAAATCCTTAAAAAATGCTCACTATCATCTTCTTCTTGCGAGGCCGCATTTCCGAACTGCAAAACTTCATTCTCTCGGTGGTACCTTTTAATCTCGCACATCGTGATTTAGAGTAGTATTGGCAATTTGGTGCTTAAAGGTAAGTAAATTTTTTTGTTTTGAATCTTTTCATCCGTTTTTTCTTTGAAATTTTATTTTTGTAATTGTTTTTTTCACATTTCAAATTATAAAATATGGTAGAATTTTGGATTATGGAATTTGGTAGAATTATGGATTATGAAATCTGGTAAAATCCTGCACTTATGCTTCTGGTAGAATCCCGGATTGGTGGTTCTGGTAATGTTTTGGATTGTTGTTTCTGGAATATTAATTGTTGTTTTTGTAACTGTGTGTTTGTATTGGCTCAAATTAGTAAACCATAATCTATTATATAATTTGTATTGGGGTGAGTTAGAGGAGTTGTGGGGTTTGGTTAGTATGCACTCGTTCAGTAGCTACCAAACTTGCAAGCATTTGAATCAAGATAATATATTTTTTTAAATAAGTGATTTAGTTTCTTTAGTTTTCATTATTTAAATGAAGTTCTTATTTATTTTTAAATAAGTGATGTATTTTATAAAATAACAAAATCAAAGTAAAACGCAACTTTTCTAACCCACATCCAGAGTTCATCTCGAGTACGAAATACCTATAAAAGTTGTCATAACAAATTATTTCATTTAACAATTAACAAACAACCTAAACATAAACTTAACTTTATCTTATATGTAGTAAACACATTTGTACATTCATATCTCTTCGATATACTAATTATTGCTTTGTTAGACAATGACTTTTCAATATCGTCATCACGTAGACCGTCCCACACACCAACCCGGTCATATAGTTCTTGTTCAGATCCTTCACTATTGTCCATGCTTTTACAAATTAAAAAAAGTTAAATGAAACTAAATCATTGCATTCCGGATCCATGAATTCATAAGTCAAACAATTTATTCCGGATCTAACAATCCATAATTCAAAAAAACCATTCCGGATCCAGAAATCCATAATTCAAAATATGCATTTCGGATCCAAAATTTCGTAATTCAAATCATGCATTCCGGGTTCAAAAATCCATAATACAAAAAAAAAAATCCGTCCGTAATTAAAATTAGGTTTCCAGATTCAACATTTTGGAGATCAACAATTTATGAAAACTTTGCTTTTGAACACCCCATCATCCGAAAAACAAAAATTAATCAATTTTGGATTGATGAATCCGTAGCACATTACCGTATCCCGATTTTTGGTAACCATGAAATCTCAATGCTCATATAAAAAAACTCAATTCTTACCTCTAGAACCTAAGCAACCCTTCGACAACGTAACTTACTCCTCCACCTTGCTTTGAACAATTACAAAAAACCTCCACCAACGATTAATATTCAATGAAGAAGATGAAAAGTGGCAAAGAGAGCCCAACACGATGCCCATTTTCAAATAATAAGTCAATGTCAGTTTTAAGATTTTTAAATTTGTGGGGGTGCAGGAAGGAGAAGCCTTAAAGAGATAAAAAAAAATTAGGATTAACATTTATTGGGCTTGATTGAGTCATTTTAGCAAGACAATGCCATCAAAGTAATATAAATAAGGAGACCCTCATGATTAAAAGTCATGTAACTTTAAATCCTAAATTAAATCATTGATATTTATATTAGCTGACTTGAGTGTCGGAGTAACTTTGCAGATACCACTCAGACACGGTAAAATGATGGTAAAATGATGGTCAGACTAAAAGAAAAGACAAAAAAAATTCTATAAGAAATATTTAGTTTAGAATAAATTATAATTACACATTTTTTTTAACAAACTACAAGTTTTACATATATCAATCTTAATCATAAATTCAGGAAGATCATTAATGGAACACCATGGTTAGGAACTCCCTAAAATTTACCTCATGTCTTAATTGTTATGATAGCTTATTTGAAATAAAAAACGTAGATAATAATAATAATTATCTCCTAAAGTTATAAAGTTAAAACATGTTTATTAATAAGCATACTCTGAGAGTAATTGAAATGTTAAAGAGTGTACACGTGGGTGGGAAATGTATAAAATTGTGAACTTTTTGAATTTAATTTGTCCATAATTTTGTTTTGGCAGAGACATGTGGTGGATCTCATGGATTGCAAAAGAAGTGAGATGATGTCGTTTAAGGGGCGATGGTGGGCACTGATGATGTCGTTTTTCTTTGGTCGTACTCAACCTCGTCACTCCGAACGATACTCGAAGCACTTCCGAACACAAAGAAAGAGTGTGTGTGGCATAGCTAAGTGCAGGTTACCGAAAATATGTGTGTGTCTATCCGAAGTCCAAGATTAGAAGCCTCAAATTATTTGATTCTTCAGAAGACCCAAAAAATAATACAAAAAAAGGGATAAAAAAGAAGAACAAATAATAAAAAGGAAAAAGAAAAGAAAAAGCTCAGTGTCACGCACACACCTCATCTCATCTCATCTCATCGAAGAACCCCTTTTGCTTTTCCTCCATTCTTTTGGCCCGTGTCCTTGCTGGTTGCAGCAATGAGAGCTGAAACAAAAGCTTTTCGATAAAAAAACCAAGAAAGAAATTCAGAAAGGTACCCGGAAAATGCCTTTTCTTCCGCATTCTTTTTGATCTCGTCAACAATGGCCGATGACATCTCTTCCTTCGCCAAGGTAAGTGTAATCTTTCACCTTTCAACGTGCCATGTTGTCCTATTCTTCAAATCTCCCAAATTTTAAGTAAAAGATTCCATTTTTTTATTTCGTTTTTACATGGGGTGGCACGTGAAATTGTCCGATCTGGTTCCTTAAAATAACCCCTTCGAATATGTGTGTTTTTAAGGTCATGGGTATTAGGCATTTGATTGGGTAGTTTCTTAAGATGTAGATTCTGTGGGGTTTCAATCTATTTCTGGGCGGGATTAACCATGCTTATGTCTTTATTGTATATGTTTTGATATAAATAAATCGATTTAAATGTGGTTCATGGTTGCAGGATGTTTTGCTTGTGAAGAGTTGGAAGAGTTCTACGTTTGTGTGGAGGCTAGTTGTGTTGACCCTTGCAATGGTGTGTGGCGTGTATATATGTTCAATTTGTCTGAGGCAGATAGGCTCTGGCAGTAAGATTGGTTTTCTAGACATCAAGGTTGTTCAAAAGCCGTGTCCGGAACCTAACATTGAACCTTGGGAGATTCCTTATGTGCACTACCCTAAGCCCAAAACTTACAGCAGGTGCAATTATTAATATACTGCTTAAATCTAAGGTTTTGTTGCAAAATCTGTCTGAATTTTACTGATTTTTCTTGCTTGGTATTTCTATGATAGGGAGGAATGCGCTTGCCACCCTGTGCGCTATTTTGCTATTCTGTCAATGCAGAGATCCGGGAGTGGTTGGTTTGAGACCTTCTTAAACAGTCATGATAACATAAGCTCAAATGGGGAAATTTTTTCGGTTAAGGTGAGAAGGAGCAACATGTCAACCATAGCAGAGACTCTGGATACAATTTATAATCTAGACTGGTTAAGCAGTGCTTCAAAAAATGAGTGCACCACTGCTGTTGGCTTGAAGTGGATGCTTAATCAGGTAAAGGTTGTTTTATTTATGGATGACCTTTTATTTTAAGAAATACTTGGCTTGTTTGAAGCATTTTTGTATCTTTTGGCAAAAGTTAATGATTTTTCTCTCTTTTTTTTTTATCTTAATAGCTGAAATAAACATCGTTAAGTTGGAGTTAATGTGCAATTTGACCCACTAAGGTGACAAATTGTGTTGCTTGAGTGAGTCCCAGAATATGCACATCTCTAGATAGGTCTCCAAAAGTGTCAACTTCTTACAAGTTTACCCTATCAAGTTGTCAACTTTCTAAACAATGTTCATTACCAAAGGACTAGTCTGTACACACACACACATATATATGAAAATATGCAAAAATCAAAGCAGTTCAAGTTGCCATTTTCAAGGACCATATTATATATATTAACTCCATTTTGTTGTTAGTTCTTAAGATGCTTTTACAAATTTTCATTAAATCTATTATTGTCAAGCTAGGTTGATGACTACCCCCTTGATCCTCTTAGACTGACTGCTGCTTCGCTGGAGTGGTCTAGCAAAACTAGTGTGCAACATGCAGGTTTTGTTGTGTAAATCTAATGATCATTCTGATGCAGGCCCAATTTAAAGCCAAGTTAAAAGAGAAACACACTATGTAACTGAAAATATGACAGTAATGGAAGAAACAACAAAATGTTGAGGATAACTAAGAAATGAAATAAGATTACAAGAAGCTAATGACTGCTACTCCATGCCCAGTCCAAAAGGCTGAGCTGAACCATAAATCAGAGTATTTTTCACAATTTCCCCTTCAATTCACGGTCCTTTTTTTTTTCATAACCACTCCCCCCTTTTCTTGATACTGGGCTCGGCTCCTTTTCACTCAGCTTAACTGTCTGTCCCTTAATCTGTTCTCCCTTTTTCTACCTTCCATGTATTAGGGCCATGGCTTAGCTGCTGCTCTGTTGGGCCCTTACCTTCCATCATACTATCAGGTTCCATAGTCTCATTTGATGGAATTGAATTAAATCTTATTTAAAATAATTTACTTGGAATAAATCTAATGAAAAATCGAATTGGAAATTTTAATTAAGAGAATGCTATCTCTTAATGATGGTAAAAAAGCTCAAGGGATATGGGATACTTTCTCTTACACTTGTTGAGTATCATGTATTGAGGATTTTGCCTGGTTTAGTATACTTTTAGATATGATTAATGATTTTGTTCTATGCATGACATTCAAGACATGGGAGGGCCAATTTATGTTCTGACTCCCCCCTGTTGTGTTTTTGCCACAACTTTCATAGAGGAAACATGTCAAAATTGTAAAAGGAGTATACGAAGAAAAATACGAAGTTCTGGAAGGCAATTCATTATTCTCTTAAACTAGTAGTTGACCAATGTATTCATTGACTGATATGGGATTTAGGGGGAGGTAATGCTTTTTCATGAGGTCAAACTGTTGCTTATAAGTTATGACAGATATAGGCACATGTTCACCAGTTTTTCTAAAGGATCACAGAACTATGATACTAGGGAGAATTAGAATTAACTCTCTTTTTGCACACGCAGACACCAACACGAACTAGGTTGCACACGATGCAGGCATGACCTTGTTATTTTTTATGTTGTTTACAATTTAACATTCTTCAAATTGTTCTTTTCAAGCTGTATCTGTTATAAAGGTTCAGCGCTGGTTGTCTGGCTGAGTTTTTTCAGTACTACTTTATTTTTGGTATTTGCCGTGTTTTTTACTCCTTCCTAGATGATCTGTGTATGTTAAGGAATGTTTACATAACATATGTTGATGAAGGTTCAATGAAGATTGGTGTTCTTTTCTGTATTTAAATGGTTTTTGCATATGATGGATGGTTCCTTGGAGTTTCTTTGAATTTTAGTTAGTAGAAATCTGGAGTGAATAACCCAACTCTACAACCTCATTAGATTTAGAAGAAAGTATAATAATAAAACCTGGTTAAGAATTGTCTCTTGTGTAATTGCTTATTGTGTTCCTAAAAGTATACAAGTCGCTTACTGCATGTCTGATTTTCAAATAAGCTCATTTACTTGAAAAGGTAATTTAAGTATGTCCATGTAATACAGGCCGGTGGAAGCAATTTCTGATGCTACAACAATCTATATTGATAATATTTCTCAACATTTTCACTGAACTATACTGTATATATGTTTCCCATTCTTTGTAAAGGACACTTGATAATGCTAAATTAAATTTTTGAGTGAGGCTGATTCTTTTGATTCCCTATTTTTGAATTTCCTTTCTTGCAACGGTTAGGAACATTAGGAGCCAATGCCTGAAAACACAAAACAACCTAGAAACAAGCCTATCAAAAGCAACCCCAGTAATACAGTACTTTTTTTTGCATTTGCTTATTCTGTAGATACTCAATATCTAACATGTTAGCCTTGACTTCTGTTCTGTACATTATTGTCTTTGGACCTGTTTGGATGAACTTCTCAAAAAAACTTTTAAGTTAAAATTAACTTATGCATAAGCTAAAACAAATTTAGAGAAGTTGTATTATAAACTTTTTACAAATTAACTTATGTATAAACTATTTTTAGCTTATGGAGAAGTTAAACATCAGTTATTTTTCCTATTTTTTTCCTTCTAAACAGGCCCTTGATCTTGTGAAAATCTGAGGATATCATAATATTTGTAACTTAATGCAGGGACTGATGCAGCATCATGAAGAAATTGGTGAGTACTTCAGAATACATGGTGTTTCGCTCATATTTCTTTTCAGAAGGAATCTTTTGCGCCGGATGGTTTCTGTACTTGCAAATGAATATGATAGGAATGCTAAGCTATTAAACGGGACCCACAAATCTCATGTTCATTCACCCAAGGAGGTCTCTATTTTTTTCCTTGTGCATGTGTACCTGTTTGAGTTTGAATGTTGGTGGTTGAACATTTGTATGAATTATTAATGTTACTAGATTCTGACTATACTTTCAGGCAGAAATACTTGCAAAATACAAGCCTATAATCAACTCAACATTGCTGATGGCACAACTTAAACAGGTGAATGAAACCACCACCAAAGCCTTGGAGTATTTCAAGAACACCAGGCATATTATCCTGTACTATGAAGATGTGGTAAAAAACCGCACCGTAAGTCACTACTACCTGCTACCTGTTACCTGCTGCATGATGTCTGCTCCACCTTCCTCTTTATATGTTTGTAAAGGGTTCATGACATTTCAACTGTCTCTCTTTGTATCCAGAAGCTAAGGGATGTTCAGGATTTTCTGAAGGTTCCTCAAATGGATTTGAAGAGCAGACAGGTGAAAATACATAAAGGGTCATTATCTAGCCAAGTTGGAAACTGGGAAGATATACGCAAGGCACTAACAGGAACACCATTCCAGAGTTTCATCCGTGAAGATTATCGCAGGTAAAGTGGTGGGTATGTACATACCACCTTTGCCTTTTTCCTTTTCTCTCTTCTTCCCACTTTGTTAACATTCCATTCCTCTAATCCTTATTCACAACAAGTTGCTTGAAGAGCCAACAGGAGCAGCAGCAGCACCCTGTTGAAATTTTGGCCATTGCCCTCTCTCATTTTTGTACTCAGTTTATTGTTGTTGTTGTTTTTGTCTTCCTATTTAATTCATTCTTTGTACTAGTGACCTCCATGCACTTTGTATTGGTGCATCAAGGGAATTTCCAATTTCAACTTGAAATGTATTTTTGAGACCTGATTGTTCCCTGTGATCCACGGACATGTGCATTTAAAAAATGAGTTGAAAAAGTGAGTTGTCAAAGGAGAGCACAAATGTACTTAAAGTTTAAAGCAAGTTGTTGTTCTTAGTTAGGCTGATGGACCAAGAATCATTTTGGTGGCCACACGCTCCCACATGTTCATGTCATGCCAGGCTCATTCTACCTGCACTATATCAATTTAAATCTGCATCCAACATACTCAACGTTAAATTTTTGTTTTGCCTTTAATGACTTAAATTTTTTACCTTCTGATATTCGTAAGTCAAATTGCAAAATCACTTTCAGATTTTGTCATCCAGAAGCTTACTTGGACAACATAAATGATCATTCAGAAACAAACATAAATAAGTTATGAGTCTCTATCCTCAACAATATTTGCATCACACTGTTTTGGATATGAAAACTTAAAATTCATAATTCATTACAATCCAGCTATTATTATTCATATTGTGGTTGCCATCTTGTAACAAAAGTTAGTCAAAATTGCGCGCGAGGGAGGCACCTACTAAAAAGTCTAAATTTGATTCCAGAAGTACTATGTTGACTGGGAAATCGTGACATGTTGGCTTCAGTGTCTCGTAGGTTTTGACCTGGTCGCCTTCTTAAACAAGAAGTAATCCTAAGTATGCAAATGCAACGCAACAACTACTTCTTAAAAAACACAATCATTGTAGAGGTTGCAGCAAGATTTTGAACCATGCAAATCCTCAAACACACAAGATTAATGAAATTAATGATGCTAAAATACTTTTATATGACTGCATTCTAATTAAATTGTTGTAATAATACTTACTTTAAGAGCTTATGTTTCGCATAAAAAGTTTGATTTTTAAGTCATTATTATAAACTTGCAATTTTCTTTTCAGATTCTAACTGATAGCTTATTTATACAGCCATAATATATAACTAGATGATTGTGTTAAGAGCATTTAATAAGTGTATTCTAATTACATTTTTACTTAAAATTCATTATTAATTATATTGTGATACATGTAAAAAAAATGTAAAATAAAATTCATTCGAGTATATCCTAAACTTTTAAAATAAATAAAGTATAATTAACTTATTGGTTTCTATAATTAGGATCAATATTTAATTTATTACCATGATTTTTAAAAAAATCAATTTGGTCTCTATATTTTTTTAAAAGTATCCAAATTGGATCTTTTATGTTAAGTCTCATTCAACGACGTCAAGTGTTGTGTATATGACAGAGAGAAGTGAAATTATGTGTTGAATTAGATAACAAGTGAATTGGATTCACAAATTAATAAAAAGTCAATTAGAATTTAAGATTTTTTTAATTATAATCACGAAATGACAACTGAATTATGATTTTTTATTAGATGATATACAATATAATAATTAGTTGATAATTTATTATAACTGAGAAATATAAATATCTATTTAATTAAACCTTATTCCCATAAAGTTCAAAGATATTTGTTGCTAGTAAAATATCGTGTTTCACCTCTAAAATTGCTTGCGTTGTGTATTAATATGAACAATGAATTAAACAGATATTGCTGATAAAAAAAAATAAAAAAAATGAATTAAACAGAAAAATTACGTTATGATACATTTATATCATGTTCTCCACTCTATATTGTCTTTAATGTACATTAAAATACAATTTACAATTAAAATAATGAATTTCCTTTGTCTTTATCTTAGTATTATTAGAGTAGAATCCACTTCCTCCGTGGTTGACCCCGTTCATTCAACCACTTCTCCAAAGAGATTATCTTACTCACTATTTTTTCTTTTTTTTATTTTGAGAGAAATTTGTGTAAGAAAAACGAATAATTTAAGAAATATTTTCCGGCATCCTTTAGTTTATTAAAAAAAAAGTGTTGAAAAAGAAACCGACTCTAGAGTCTTAAATGTATGCACGCACATGGGGTGATAAGGTCCAAGAATTCATTCAAAATCCAATTTAAAGTAGCAAATTGCATAATTACTTTCTTACTTAAATAATTCCAATGCAAATTTGTTTACTTTTTTTATATTTGTTTCTTATGAAAGATTGAGTTTTTTTAATTAATTTCTTTGTGAGATTTTGATGGATAAAAAATTATATTTAAATTTTTGATAGAAAAAATAATTGGAATTTTTAGCCTTGGATAATTCAGGAAAGAGTAGTAATAATTTGACACTCAATACTCCAAATTACATCCATTTTATGTCTATTATTTTACAAAAATACCTCTATCACATAAGAAATCTAAAGATGTAATTTGGAGAAAAAAAAATGGAATGTAAAAAAATCATTTTTCTTCATAAAAACACTTAAATTACATTTTTTTAAAAAAAATAAAAAAAATAATGAGTGAAGTGGAAGGGTTGAGACAAGTGGGAGGGAAGGAGAGCCGTTGATGCGAGGAGTGGGGCTCAGATCAGGAGAGAAAATCACGGACGGCTAAGGAGGTTGCATTTGCGAAGTTGGAAGCGAGGGTTTGGATTTTACGGTTTTGCCCCCGAGTGAGATCCGAACCGAACCAAACCAAACCCAACCCAACCCATTTGTTGTTGTTGTGTCGACACAGAGAGGGTGTTGTGTTGTGTTGGGTTGCAGTGGTGGCTAAGTGTGTTCCTTTATAAAAGAGCAACCCTACAATTTGGTCTCTTCTCTTTCTCTTTCTCTTTCTCTCTTTGTGTGTCGCCTGGTCTTGGCATCTCCGCACTCGCTTGGACCAGGTCCTATCGTTCTCTTCTCTGCTCTCACGAGGTGGGAAGAACGGAGTGAGAGAGGGAAAGAAACTTCCAATACCTACTCATGGCTCAACCCACCACCAACGGCGATCTCAGTCAGCAGCAGGGTCAGCAGCAGCAGCAGCAGCAGTGGCCGCAGCAGCCGCATCAGTACCAGCACCAATGGATGGCTATGCAGTACCCGGCAACCGCCATGGCCATGATGCAGCAGCAGATGATGATGTACCCGCAGCATTACATGCCCTATGTTCACCCTCATTACCCCCCGCCGCCGCCCCCTCCCTCCCACCACCACCACCACAAACAGCCCGCCGCTTCCCCCGTCGCCTCCTCCGACGAGATCAGGACCATCTGGCTCGGCGACCTCCACCATTGGATGGACGAGAACTACCTCCACAACTGCTTTGCTCACACCGGCGAGGTACCATCCAATTCATTCACTTCTTTTCCATAACGTGGTTCCTTCACCTGCACTTCTTTGTTTCTCATACCTCTGAATAAGCTTGATTTGTAGCTGGAAGTTAGCTTCTGATTGTTGAATCATTCGTGAACTTCTTTTTAAACAGGTTGATTTAGTTGCCTGCGTTCGTAGTTTTACTTTATGTTTCCTGATCTTGTGTCTTGTGTGTGATTCCGTTTGTTTGGGAGGAAGTTGTTGTATGAGATGATTTATCCTTCGGTTTCAGTTCTTGGGATTGCGAATCCATGGAGGTTGTACTGTTGGCAGCCTACGTGGTCCCATGATTGAGGGTTTGGTTCTGTTGACCTAAGTTTCTGTCGAATTAATACATTCAAGATCTCTTTATTCTAACACTGGAAATAGTGGCTGCTAAAACTCGTCCTTTACTCTAACATTCAAGTCTTTTTTTTTAAACATTTGCATCTTGAAGATCCCTAGTTGGGAAGCAGCCATTGCAATTTGTTTGTGAAGTGTGAATCTGTTTGCCTTTGAGCTACCCTATTAGTGTGACATGGGTCTGAGTTAGTGCTTTGCTTAGCAAGGCTTTTTGATTATGTTTCCATATGTGCAGGTTCTGTCGGCCAAGGTCATTCGGAATAAGCAAACTGGTCAGTCTGAGGGATATGGATTTGTAGAGTTCTATACACGTCCGACGGCTGAGAAAGTTTTGCAGAACTATAATGGCACCATGATGCCAAACACAGATCAGGCATTTCGTCTGAATTGGGCCACATTCAGTGCCGGGGATAGGCGATCTTCGGATGCTACTTCTGATCTCTCGATATTTGTGGGGGACTTGGCCATTGATGTTACTGATGCTATGTTGCAAGAGACTTTTGCGGGCAGATTTTCGTCTATTAAGGGAGCAAAAGTTGTCATTGATTCTAATACTGGTCGTTCAAAAGGTTATGGTTTTGTTAGGTTTGGCGATGAAAATGAGAGAACGAGGGCAATGACTGAAATGAATGGCGTTTATTGTTCTAGTAGGCCTATGAGAATAGGTGTTGCAACTCCGAAGAAAACTTATGGCTATCAACAACAATATTCTTCCCAAGGTTTGTTATTTATAATTCTTATTCTGCATGCTTGTGACGCAGTTTTCTTTTACAGTAAATTACATTAATCACAGTTAAAATTTTGTGAGAATTTAACCTTCAGTAATTGTTTGAAAGACATTACAAATCAGGGTGATAAGTGTAATTCACTCTTTATTTTAACATGCTATTTTAATGTTCAGTTAACAATTTACTCAGTCTCACTTTATTTTCTTCTGCATATACCTCTATTTTTTGGGCTTTGATCAGAAGACACTTACAATCCGATGCAATTCATCATTTTGGCAATACAAATCTTGGTTTGTATTGACTGTGTTTGAAATGCCCTTGAATTGTGTGAATCTCAAACGAACTGCATCTTGCACACCAATAGCTTTGATTCTTTGGCAGCAAGAGCTGGTTGTGACACCTTGCGGTCCAAAGATCATTGCATTGCACCTGGTCGTCGGCCAACGCCATGCGGTCCAAAGATCATTGCATTGCACCTGGTCGTATGCCAACGCCTTGTTGTCCAAAGGTCATTGCATTGCACCTGGTCGTAGGCCATTTTCTCAGATAAAAATTTTGCTAAAAAATTGGCCTCTAGTGAGGGCAAATCATACAGCACTGCAGATATGCATATGCTGCTAGTAGGTCAAGAAGGGAAATGACCAAAACCCTAAAGTTAAACGGCAAAAGTCATTTTTTATTTTAGGAACTTTTATGTTTTAGGTCCAAAACAAACACCATCCAGTCTCATTTTTTTTTTTCAGTTTGGGCCATAAGTTATCTATTGGACTTTCTGATCTCTTTTAATCGAAATATAAAGAAAAAAAGAGTAAAATTTAGATTCATTATAATCAAGTTTTATTTTTTAATTTAAACAAAGAAATTTTCTAATAAAGATATTCTGGAAAATAAAATAAAAAATATTTTAAAACTGTCACTTTGTTGGTTGACTATTTAACTTCACACTATGACTATTTTCTAATCAATATATATATATATATATATTTTTTTTTTTCTTTATGTTATATTCTTTTGGAATTATGTTTAATTATTGGTCATGAATTTACCATACATGATACAATTCGATTCATGATTCGGAAAATGGGTCTTCCCAATTTCTATTTGCATCTCAATTCAACTATGTTTTTTTATATTGTCTGAAGCGAAACCCCAAAATTTAATTTCCTTGTTCAGTTTTACAAGTTGTCTTTTTTCTCCAGCCTATGCATTCTTGGGTTTCATCATCATTGGTTGTTATTGGTTTTGTACACTTTTCCATCCTTAACTGGTTATTGTAAATGAACATATATGATGAATAATTTGTAAGTAATGTGCTTAATTGTATGAGTAATCACATGTTGTATATGTGCTTTAGTGCTACCAGTAATCATAACTTCTAACAGTTGTCGTTGACAGTTGCATATTTCAGATTTGTTTATTCTTTGGTTCTCTGTTTATGTTTCCCTTACCTATTTCATTTTATATATTAGCTAATTCTAAATAACAAGTCTGTTGTTTCTCGCACACTTCAATTTATCTTTGAAATCTCAATGTGATATTCACTGTTCATTGCTTTAAAATGCATATATTGCCAAGTCTTGCTGTGTATGTTTATAACACCAGAAGAATGTTCTCACTGGAATGAAGTATATCATTTATGGCGCTTCCTATTAGAAACTTCAGACTCTGATATTTTATTTCTTAACTAGCTGTCGTATTAGCTGGTGGAGGGCACTCGGCTAATGGTGCTGTGGCCCAAGGTTCCCAATCTGAAGGAGATTCAAACAACACTACTGTGAGTATGGTTTTATAATGTTTTGTACATGTTAATCACCTTGTTTTGTTCATATCTTAGTAGCTGGTCTCTGTTGTAGATATTTGTTGGAGGGCTTGATTCTGACATCAGTGATGAGGATCTCAGACAACCATTTTTGCAATTTGGTGAGGTTGTCTCTGTGAAAATTCCCGTGGTGAAAGGGTGTGGATTTGTTCAATTTGCTGACAGGTACTTTATTCTTGTAGTATCTCTTGACATGATGACTTAGATTATAACTTCCATGTTAGTGAAACCCCTGCCCCTCCTGTGAAGTGGGTGTTTTCACGTGAAATGGGAAGTGGCGTGTGTATTCTTGTGATGGGTAAGAAATCCTCGAATATGCTAGCTTCTAATGCTTTTGAAATCATACAAGGATATATCTAATCAAGTTTCTGAGGATAAGTGCATATAATGTTGGATTCTGACTGCCCTTGCCAGCATAATTAGGCTGTGTTATCTTGCATAATCAGAACATCTCCAAGATGGGTTTATTGTATTGTTTAACTCTAAAGAAGCACTGCTTAACAATTTCTTAACTGTAAATAACTCAGATATGGACTAGTGGATGAATAGATGATTATTAAACAATGTTAATTGAAGGACCTTTTTTAGTTAAAAATTGACATAAGGTCTTGTACACAAAGGTGACATACAGGACCCACCAAATTTCAATTATGCAACCCTTCTTAGAGTTGTAGCATTGTGGATGTTCTTAGTGAGTTAACTATGCTTTATGCTGGGTGTGTAACAGAAAGAATGCTGAGGATGCAATTCAGGCATTGAATGGGACAGTAATTGGGAAGCAGACAGTGCGCCTTTCTTGGGGTCGCAGTCCAGGAAATAAGCATGTAAGTTTGTGTCCATTGTTTCACTTAATCTTGTATATAATGGGAAAATTGTTTGAGTGGCATTTCTCCTTTTAGCATTATACTCTTCAATTCAATTATACTCTCCAAAATGAATTCTCACATTATTCAAGGGAGAAATACTATTTCTAATATTCACCTTTCATCATTGAAATGCATCTCTAATTGAATTCCTTGGGATCACACAGTGGAGAAGTGATTCGAATGGAGGGCACTATGGTGGGCAGGGGGGTTATGGAGGCCATGGATTTGCTGTGAGACAGAATCAGGATCTAGCCATGCAACCTGCTGCTGCTGCAATTCAAGGTGCTTCCTGACAGGGTTAGCAGAATTGTGTGGTTTTGTAGGATGGAGTTTATTGCTTGCCATTAAACTGTAGTATTATTTTTAAATTTGTAGCTGGGTTATATGCGAGGTTCTTAATTAAGATTGTATTAAAAAGTCTGAAATTTTGGATTGAACCCGACCATATATAATATGACTCGGGTATTTTTGTTTTTTTAAATGTTCTTCAAAAACATATTGGTAGCAGACAACTAAGATTATTTTAAATACTTCACAGTAAACTGTTACTGCTTGCAAAATCTCCGTGCATAGTTTGATCTGAAACAGGTTATTTATATTGATGCGAACAACATACACTTCCCATATGTAACATCTGTGTATATGCAGCAGCCTTGCGTAGGATGGAACTTTTTTAATGGAAGTTTAGTGTTGTATTTTGTATGATATTAGTGTCATGATTTCTTATGGATGAAGAAAACATTGATTCCATTGTAGAAGATGACGAGGAAAAGAGTAAAATCCTAAGTTGAGATTCTTGCACAAGATATGGTAACTATCTTAGACAATAAGATCACACACAACAAGAGAAAACAACATTCATGCTCCATTTACTACAAGAGAAGAGTAGTGTAATCACTACAAGAGGTTATAAGCACTTACATATACTTTATTTTAATATATATATATATCACATGGTTTTTATTTTAAAAGATACTTATGAAGAAATATTTACTAGTGTCTCTGATAACAATCAAATTTAAAAGATTTTAGCGTAGATAATTTAAAAGATCATCCAAGTCTCTTAACGAATTCAATAGCAGTTTCGGTAGAATAATGTTCATAAGCAATAAAAATTAGTAATAATAATAAACTAAAGAGAATTTGTGATTGTGAATGGGAAAATATAAAAGATGATTAAAAGCAATTAAGAATGAAGGTTGATTTTCAAATTTATTTATCACAAAATTTTTCATTGACTTTTCTAAAATTATCATTTCTTAATTTTACATAAATTTTAAACTTAATTTAAACATCAATCAAATTTAATAAAATTTAATAGAATCTTATCAGTAATTTAAATTAAAACATCAATCAAATTCAATAGAATTTTCAGTGAAATAACAATTATTGATGTATTTACTATTTTGAATTTTCAGTGAAATAACATTTATTGATGTATTTACTATCTCATTAGTTTCAAAATATATTCGTGAAATATTTATATTCTATCTCTTAAACTGAATCAAAGATTGATTGTAATTAAGCTATCTGAATCAAAGTTTGATTGTAATTAAGCTATCTAACCAACAAATCTAAATAAAGAAAAGAACTTAATTATCAATAACTGTCTAAACATAGTTCTTTAAATTATTTGTTTAAATCAAAGATTTATAATAATTAGAAAATAACTTAATTATCAATAACTGTCTAAACATAGTTCTTTAATTAGAGTAAGTACATATTACATCTTTTTATTTTTTCTTTATATAATTTTTTTTTCTAATATTATTACAATTTCTTATTAGAATTTACTTAATATTTTTAAACCATTTTATACTAAAAAAATATTTCCATTGTAATTCCGATTTTTTTAACTTCACATCTTCAAAATTATAACTTTAACCCTAAAATCATTATTAATTATTCACTATATTTTAATAATAACTTCAAACATTCTTAAACAACTCAAAAATTTCTTAAAAACTATGCTAAATGAATATTATTAATTATTATTTATACTTCTATTATTGATATTATTAAAGTTAACATTAACATCTAATTTATGGTCATACACATAACAACAAAAAATATCAAATTACGTAATTTTTACACAGAGATTAATGTTTTATTTTATTTTATTTAAACCACTTCAATCAAAAGAAATTTCTTAAAACTTTCATTCAATTCTTATACAAACTATTATAATAACAAAAAAAATATTTCTATATTACTTTACAAAAAGAAATATTACAAAACATTTTTTCATCCTTTAATTCCTTCTTACAAACCAATTAAATTTTAACCTAACATTTTAATAAATTATTTTAAATTTCTTTCTTCGATATAAATATAAAAATTACACTTTATATATTCACTCATTATATACTTTCTGTTGCATTTTTAAATACTTCCAAAATTCAATTCAATGTACATTAATAAATATTCACATATATTTTTATCACCAATTATATTTCTTCTTGCATCATCTTTTATTTCCTTCTATCTCCAAAACTAAATAAAATTTTAATTAAATTAAGTTAATAGTTTTTTTCCGTTTTTCCTCTGGCCCCTGTATTTAAAAGAAAAACACCTCCAAGAATTGGGACATGGAAGCGGAATTTCAGTGCCTAAAGAAAAGCAAAAAACTTTTGCCTCGGAACCCGAATTCCGGTAGTGATATGCGTCGCCGGTGATCGAAAATGAAGGTGGAGATTCGGTCTCCGAAGAACCGAACTCTCACGAGGCACATGAAAGAGTGCCAATGTCGGAAATAAAGTGCAATCGATCCGGTTGGGGAATTTTTGGCAAAAGTCTCATTTGGGGAAAAAAGTTCCTTATTCCAACGATTTCCAAATCCCTAAATTTTCAATCGATTTCAAATGCTTATTGATTTTGGAAACCTCCAAATTTTCACTGATTTCAGTTTCCTAAGTTCGTTTTTGACGTCTTTGATCGTCTTGATGTCATCGAAGCCTTGTTTTCAGGTGCCTCTCTTTGTTTTTTGTCTTTCTCTTTTTCGTCTCGTTCGCGAAATCTCTTTTTCTTTTTAGGATTCTCTCTATGGGGTTTTCTTTTTGTCTATTGAAATTAACGGGTTAAGAATGGGGTGTGCGTCCCACATTTGGCTTTGATACAGTCAAGAAAAGTGACTTTAGGGTCTTTGGGTAAAGTCAGTGGTGCCGATATTTTAGGGGAAACAATGTTTGTGCTACTATGCAAGGTTGGCCTTGTTGCTTGTTATGGTGGCGATGGGTTAGACGCATATGGACGTGGTGTTGAGGGCTATGGAGCCTATGATGGTCCAGGCATTGGTGGGGTTTATGAATCAGGTTCTGGTGTTGGTAGTTCTATCAGTCAATCTTGACGAAGAAGGATCCAGTAACTAAACATGTGGATGCCCGGACCACTTGCTGTCTATGCTGAGATAAAAGAAAAATTCTTTAATCTCTTTAGTCAATATTTAATTTCTTCAATCACACTTAACTATAGTTTTATGATGGTTCCTGAATCAATATGGTTTTCTTCAAAATCTGCAGGAGTTATCGCTCTAAAATCCATAGATGTTGTTGCTTTTACAAAGGTTAAAATCCAAATGGATGGTGAATGACAATTTATTTCATATCTTTAACCATATGTGATCAGTTATTACATAGTAATTAAATCTGTGGGCTGCCTTTCCTCTCTGACTCTGGAATGATGTGACTTAGCCAAATCATACATTCATGTGCTCCATGTGGTTGCAAACATTGTTTCTAAAGCTGTCTCTCATGCTAAAACTAAGCACGAAAGCAAGCTTTGGTTGATGTTGATGGACCTCATGTTGAAGTGCATTTCCCTGATGATAAACCGGGAGAATGGTTGTTTCCTGACCAGAATCATAACAGTTTAGTTTTTCCAGAGTAAGGAAAGACAGTGACCAATTTTAATTACTATATAAGTTTCTTTTGTCCTGTGTCGTTTTCTGTTGAATATTCATTGTTCCCCATGTTTCAATCAATGGAAAAAAAAGAGTAAGCTAGGTACATATGCTTGTGAGTCCTTTGATAGCACCCTGATTTTTGAAGAGGGAACTTTGTTTTCGGAAGAGTATGCCTGATCATGTAGGCTAATTAGATTGGATTTGACTGGACTGCCTCATGTAACAACTCGTTTTTTACATTTTAAATGTACAACTAATTTGGTGTCACTTTCGAAGGTGTTAGAGTTGTGCTTATGTTAGAGATGCATCACGTAGTGTACCCAACCTTGACTAGTAGATAGATAATGTTTAGTAGACATTTTAGAACAAAATGAAACTTGTTGGAGATTCCACATTAACTAGAGATATGACCAAATTATACTATAGAAGTGAGTACAAAATTTGCCTTACAAATTTGGTTTTGTAAGTTTGAATTAAGTTTAAAGTCTAATTTCTAGATTATATAGGAACCTATCCTAGCAAGGGCTATTGATCCTATTATGCTAGTCGCTACTGGGCTGTTCTAGACCACTCACAAATATTCATTCCCAAACTCGAAATATCTAGTCCTCTGCATGCGGGAATGTATTGAAAATATCATATTGACTAGAAATATAACAAAAATATATTGTATAAGTGGGTTTTACCTAAGTTTGTTTTATGAGGTTAAGTGAGTCTTAAAACCTACTTTCTAAGATAACATAGCAATAATTTTATTCCAACCAAGGAAAAGGAAGTATAAGTTGATATTTCGTCACATTTTATTAATACCCCAAACAAGGCCATGGGGCGCTTCAAATTTTGTTGCGCCTTTGTGTGCATGCTTCTTAAGGTATAGTTAGTTAAAGCTCCATGCACTCTTAGCTTTTTAATGGATTTCTTTTAACCGTAAGTTTTTGGTCTGAATTTTATTGTTGCTGGGACACAGTGCTTTTCTTTCTTGATCTTGCCCAGACAATGTTATTGTTTATGATGTGAACTTTTTGAAGAATAAATTAAATATTTGTTGTCAGGTAATTAGTAAAGTTCAAAATTGATGAGAGGCATTCATGAAATTTTATAGTCTGATTTGTTTATACTTTTAGCCTCTGACTTTTACATTGACAACTTATGGTTTATGTAGAGGGTTCTTGCAAACTGTAGGTTTTCGCTCACGCACACTACTTTAGTGTCAGAAAAAGTTATCTAAACTAAATGAGTGTATTGGAACTGTGGAGTTAACAATATACATAACATTGTAATTGTCACATTCTAAAAATAACTATAGGATGCAGAACTTTAGGTGCCTACTGCAGAACTTGGCCTATCAGAATGGAATTGCATATAGCTAGTGAATGGAATGTTGTGGCAAGCCTTGTCATTCCATTTCTTTCTGACCAATTCCATCTTGTTAGTAAATTTCCTGATTGTGTTATGGGCCAGGAAATGTTTGTAGGTGAAGCTGATATGAAAAATAACCCTCTTCCTAGGCCCTTTTTACTCTTGGAATTTTATCAATGTCTTCTAATATCAAATCCACACATTGTAAGGTAGTGTCCAAAAGAAATTGTTCCTCTTGTTCTGTAAATATTTACTTGAAACTAACATAAATTAACTTAATGAGTAGTAAAGTAAAAAACAAATTATAATTATACATCTTTACCTGCCAAAACATAGTTGCTACTGTTGTGGTTCACAAGTTCAACAAAATTTTGTTTTCTAATCTCTTCAACTAAAGAGTCCAAGCGTTCAAACATCTTCAACTATATTTTCTGGTACCTGAAACCATCAACCTCCTTATAAACATCATTGAAATTGACAGTGTTTGAATTGCACTTGAATTGTGTGAATCTCAAATGAACTTCAGCCTGCACACCAATAGCTCTGATTCTTTGGCAGCAGGGATGCCTTGCTGTCCAAGGGCAATTGCATTGCACCTGGTTGCCAACGTCCAAAGGTCATTGCATTGCACCAGGTCGTAGCCCATTTTCTCAGATAAAATTTTTGCAAAAAAATTGGCCTGTAGTGAGGGCAAATCACACAGCACTGCAGATATGCAGCCTCTTGTTCCACTCAATCTGCATTTGCTGCTAGTAGGTCAAGAAGGGAAATGACCATAAAGTTAAACGGCAGAAGTCGTTTTTTATTTTAGGAACTTTTATGCTTTAGGTCCAAGACAAACACCATCCAGTCTCATTTTTTTTTCAGTTTGGGCCATAAGTTATCTATTAGACTTTCTGATCTCTTTTGATAAAAAATATAAAGAAAAAAAAATTAGATTCATTATAATCAAGTTTTATTTTTGAATTTAAACAAAGATATTTTCTAATCAAGATATTCTGGAAAACAAAATATTCTGGGAAATAAAATAAAAATTATTTTGAAACTGTCACTTTGTTGGTTGACTATTTAACTTCACTATGTATATGTTTCTTTATGTTAAATTTATTTTGAAATAATGTTTTATTATTGCTCATGAATTTACCATACATGATACAATTCGATTCATGATTTGGAAAATTGGTCTTCCCATTTTCTATTTGCATCTCGATTCAACTATATTTTTTTTTATATTGTAGGGAAACCCCAAATTTAAATTTCCTCGTTCAGTTTTACATGTTAGGTCTTTTTTCTCCAGCCTATGCATTTTTTGGGTTTAATCATCATTGGTTATTTGTTTTGAACACTTCCATCCTTAACTGGTTATTGTACGTTAACATATATGATGAATAAGTTGTGAGTAATGTGCTTAATTGTGTGAGTAATCATATGTTGTATATGTGCTTTTGTGCTACCAGTAATCATAACTTCTAACAGATGTCATTGACCGTTGCTTATTTAAGATTTGTTTATTCTTTGGTTCTCTGTTTATATTTCCCTTACTTATTTCATTTTATATATTAGCTAATTCTAAATAACAAGTCTGTTGTTTCTACACATGTCAATTTTTCTTTGAATTTCAATGTGTAGATATTCACTGTTCATTGCTTTAAAATGTATATATTGCAAGGCTTGCTGTTTATGTTTATAACACCAGAAGAAGGTTCTCACTGGAATGAAGTATATAATTTATGGCGCTTCCTATTAGAAACTTCAGACTCTGATATTTTATTTCTTTAACTAGCTGTGGTCTTGGCTAGTGGACACTACTCGGCTAATGGTGCTGTGGCCCAAGGTTCCCAACCTAAAGGAGATTCAAACAACACTACTGTGAGTCTGATTTTGTATTTTTTTGTACATGTTAATCACCTTGCTTTGTTCATATCTTAGTAACTGGTCTCTGTGGTAGATATTTGTTGTAGGGCTTGATTCTGACATTAGTGATGAGGATCTCAGACAACACTACTGTGAGTCTGATTCAAAGAACACTAGTGTGAGTCTGATTTTGTATTTTTTTGTACATGTTAATGACCTTGCTTTGTTCATATCTTAGTAACAGGTCTCTGTTGTAGATATTTGTTGTAGGGCTTGATTCTGACATCAGTGATGAGGATTTCAGACAACACTACTGTGAGTCTGGTTCAAACAACACTACTGTGAGTCTGATTTTGTATTTTTTTGTACATGTTAATCACCTTGCTTTGTTCATATCTTAGTAACTGGTCTCTGTTGTAGATA